>ERZ1292625.698-Hain-H41-01um-R1-698-length-46911-cov-22_pt1 | contig 46911 bp, 69 predicted proteins | sample MGYA00564400_ERZ1292625 | MGnify/ENA primary metagenome ERZ1292625 (study PRJEB36523, sample SAMEA6512639) | groundwater metagenome | collected 2019-01-08 | study: AquaDiva: Metagenomics assemblies of 32 groundwater samples
GAACGAACTGATCTTCCCGTCGCGGGACGGCTTCTACCTGATCGAGCGGTTTCAGGGCGTGCAGGCCGGCATTGCCGCGAAGAAGATCAGCGACCCGATCGACACGGTCTACAACTGCGCGAACTTCGCGCTCGGGGCCTCGGCGCTCTACGACCGGCAGAAGCAGGTGTACGTGTTTCTGGGCCACGGATAAGGACATGGGGGGCGTACGGCGCGTACCGCGGCAGTCGTATCGGACGACCTTCGTCGCCTTGACGAACACGGTTCCGGTCTTGTCCGACAACTGGACGACGCAGGAAACGACGACCTACAACGCGCTCCTCCCCGCAGACAGCCCGGCCCCTTGGGGCGGGACGGTCGCGGACCTCGACCGGGCGTTTACGGCCGTCGGGTCGACGCATACGGCGCTCGGCGCCCTTGTGACCTTCGTTCAGAAGCCGGATCAGATTGCCGGCGCGCTCGTGAAGGTGCAGGCGACCTTCGATCCGGGGAGTGCCTGTGCGCTGGAGGTCTGGACGCTCGACGGGGCGACCTGGACCAAGCGGCGGCGGGTGCCGATTGCGGGCCTCGCGCGGTCGGGCGAGACCGTGATTCTCGATCTGACGAGTCCCGTGCTGGAGGCGGATCTGGTCGACGCCATGTGGATCACCCTCGCGCCGGACATCGGCACCGAAACGCTCACCTGGACTCTCCTGCACGTCTATGGGACCTGCGACGACGATCTGACGTTTCTCGACTGTCCGCCCGCCACGTTGCCGGAAGACTGTGACGGGCCGGAGTGTGGCGTCGACATCGCAACCTGGCTCTGTCTCGACCCACCACAAGAACCAACGCCGGGCGGGGTGCCGCCGGAGCCGAATCCGCCACCCACGTCGCCCCCGTTCGTCCTCCCGCCGATTCTCGTTCCGGTCCTGAACCCGACGACGTTCGTGAAATCCGGGACCAAGTATTTCCACGATTGTCCGCGCCCGACCCTGATCGTGATGTTGTTCGGGGAGCTGCCGAGTGGCGGGAGCGTGACCGTCACGGTCGCGAACGCGCATGGGGTCCTGTTCGTGGAAGGCACGAGTCAGACCATTGCGGCGCCGGGGACGATGACCTGGACCGTGCTGTCGGGCTTCGTGGCGGCCAATGCGGGGGCCGACCCCTCGTTGCCACCCGCCGCGGTCGATGCCACGACCGATTTCTTCTTTACGCGGACGTTGGACGGGTCGGCCTTCGCTGTGGCAGGGAACCTCTTGGGTATCCTCACGTACTTCTGGACGTATAATATCGGGTATTCGGAGGTGTGCTGATGCAGAAGGTCCTCGACTTTTTCAACAGCCCGGCCGGCCGGTGGGCGCTGCGGCTGCTCGTGGTCGTCTTCGGCGCTGCCGCCAAGGCCGGCTACGTCCCGATCCCGCTCCTCGACGTCATCGGCAACATCGACACGTCGGATCTCGTACTCGGGTCGGCAGCCCTCGTGCCGAATGCCTCGCCACCCGCCCACCGGCTCACGTGAGCTGGCTCCGTGACGTCCTCACGCGGCTCGTCCAGGCGCTCGCGAAGCGGTACGCCCCGCTCTACCGTCCAGGCACGGCTGCGGGCCGCCGAGCGACGGGCGAGGACTAGGAGAAGGGCCCTGGACGGCCCCAGGAGCTACGTGCGGGGCGTGACCATGGGGATGCTGGCCGTCTTCTTCTGCCTCGCCCTCGGGGTCATTGTGGGCGCCCTCACGGGGTGCACGATCGAGCGGGTCGTCCTGTACGAGACCGTGAACTACCCTGCCGTGGTCGTGACGCCCACGCATCGGATCGGCCCGTCATGATCCTCCTGATCGTCGGCGCGCTCGGCTTCGGGGTGATCTGTGGGTTTTGCTGGGGGTACCTGGTCTGCCTGCTCGGTATTCGCCGCCAGAAACGGTGGTCATCGTGAGCGTCTGTAGCGACCTCTACCGGCCGATCGTGATCCGGCCCCGACGCATCCGAGGGGCGGAATGCTCCGCCTTCACGGACCAGAATCGTTGGGTGAACTTCGTCTACTCACTGAACCTGACCCCCGACCCGTCCGACAACGATCCGGCGTCCGGTCTCGGGGCGTGGTCGCTCTGGGACCTGCCCGTCACCTTCGCGATGCAGGACGTGTCGCTCCGCGGCGACGATCTGCTGTTCGTCGCCATTGCGGATCGGGTCTACCTGCTCGATTGGACGGCCTACCGGGACCAGTGGAACTGGGAAGCGTACGGGCTGATCTATCGCCAGCTCACGCTCGGCCCGATTCCGGGGAGCCGCGACGAGCAGGAAGGGAAGCCGACCTACAACCTCGAAGGCTTGAAGCGCTTCCGGACGTTCAACTATCAGCTCGCGGTTCCGCCCGCCGACGATCCGGTGCAGTCGCAATACAAAATCGGGGTCATCGACGATGGAGAAGCAGGCGCCGCCTCCGCGGGCTATCGGCGGACCATGCAGAACGGGCAAGCGAAAGTCGCCCATCGGGGCTATGCGTTTCTCGTGACGGTCGAACACGACGCGAACGAGGACTTCCCGTTGCTCGACTGGTCGGCGGAGTGGGAAGAGCTTGGCGAGCGGCGGCCGGGGGACCCGGTGGTGATCGTATGACCATCCGGGACGAGATTCTCGCGCAGAACGCCGAAGTCGGCGTCATCGCCAAAAACTACGGCATCAACATCAACGACATCCGGAAAGAAACGCGCGGGTCGCAGTCGGTGATGGCGCAGGTGATTCGCCAGGTGAACGAGACGAGCCCGACCCTCGGGCACGAGCGGATCTATCAAGACGACTTCGCGGGCCAGACCTTCAACGGGACGAACACCGATTTCACCATCAGTCAGCGCGTCCTCGGGCAGAACATTCTGCTGAACCGGGTCGAACAATCGACCGGGACCCTGATGCCGCTCCGGCGCACCACCAATCCCGCGCCGGGCGGGGACGAATTTTGGTTCGACGGGCTGTTCACGGTGCGGGTCGGCACCGCGCCCGGGAGCTTCGATGCGTTGCTCGCGACCTACGTGACCGTGCTGTAGCGCTCCGCATGGTACCTGCGGTATAGGCGCGGCATGGCCTTTCAGGGGGTACTCCCGTACGGCACGCGCGGGGGGCCGACCAAGCCGACGCCGGTCGTCAACAATCCCGGCAGTCCCAACACGGGACCCGGCGGGTACTACGGCAGCGGGACCAACGCCAAGGCCGTCTCCGGGGCGGCGCAGTTCAAGCAGGCCATGGGCCTGCCGTCGTTCGAGGATATTTTCAAAAAGCTCGAAGGGGCCGGCGGCACGGCGGGCGGCGGCACGATCGGCGGGCGCTACGAGGACAAGATCTATGACCGCTCGGCCGCGAATGCCGGCGTCGGCACGACCCAGGCCGAGCTCGCCAAGTGGCGCCAGGATCTGGTCGGCCAGAAGGCCAACCTCGATCGCGTCCGGCAGGACATCCGGAATCCGACCCAGACCGAGGGCTTCAAGAACGTGATGCGGCTGAGTGACGAACGCCTCGGGCATCAGCAGGAGCAGGATCGGCAGGACGCCGCCTTCGCGACCAGTCGGCGCGGGTTCGTCGGCGGCTACAGCCCCGAACAAGGCGAGATGGAGCGCCGGCAAGCGACGGCCCTCGCGGGCGGGCAGGCCGCGATCGACGAGCGCGCCGCCCAGCAGGCCCTCTTCGGCGGCGAAGCGGACCTCTACGGGGCCGACATCGGCGGCTACAACTCCGCGATGGACGCCTACACGAATCTCGCGTCGACCCTCGCTTCGACGCCCACCAAGAGCTTCGCGTCGGACACGCAGGCGAACCCACTGCTCGGTCTCTACGGGGACCTGCTCGGGAACCTGAGCGGCGGCTTCGGCGACATCTTCGGTACGGCCTCCAAAAACGCACAGTACGACGAGAACAATCGCCGCGAGGACAGCGCCCGGTACTGGGACCAGTTCAAGCGGCCGGCCGGCAGCGCGAACAGCGGGGCGGGCAGTAGCCGGAGCGGCCTCGGATGAGCGCGGGTGGCGTCGTCGGCACCGGCCAGCGCGGCGCCGGGGGCGATCAGCGCAGTCGCGGTCGTCGCTTCGCGGAGAGCAAGGGCGGCTTCAGCCTCGGCATCGTCGAGGGCGACCCGGACGAGAGGGCCATGCTGAAGTACCTCCGCGACATCGGTCTCGGCTTCGACGCGCAGCCGCCGGCCGGCTTCCGGAACGTCAAGCGGCGCTAGCCATGGCGGGCTTCGCCGACGTCGCCCGCCTGGCGCTGCAGCCCTCCGCGCTGACCCTGGACCCGACCTTCAGTCGGCAGCTCCTGCAGCGCGACCTCGACCGGACGCAGCAGCAGGGTCGGACGCAACGTGCGACGACGGCACGTGACGACCGCGCCCGGTTCAACGCGGACCTTCGGCAGCGGAAGAACGACGCGACCCGGCACGGGAAGACGTTGCCGGCGCGGGAGTCGCGCTACACGCCGCCCGGCAATCCGCAGCAGTCGTTGCTCGACGCGATCCTGAAGGATCAGGCCCTTGCGCAGTACGACCGGGACGCGCCGCTTGAGCGGGAGGCGCTCCGTGCGTTCCGTCCGTAGCCTACTCGTCCTGATCCTGCTCCTGCCGGCGCTCGCCTGGGCGGTGGACGGGGGCCCCTGGTTCGTCGGGTCGCTGGAAGATCCGAACGCCTCGACCTCGGCGGATCGGTACATCGGCGAACAGGCGCAAGAGGCCCCCGGCGCGACCCCGACGCCGAGCGGAGGCGGCTCCAACGAGGGCACCTGGTGGGCGACCAGCCAGGCCCTTGATGGGCTGGAAGGTTCGATCACGATCCCGAACGCGGTCGGGGTCGGGAACACCGTCGACTTCACCCTGATCTACGAGACCACGGCGTTTGGGACGACCGACGACTGCGGGTCGCACGGCACGTATGAGATGCTGGCGCTCGGTTCGCTCGACCCCCCCGGCGGCGCGGACGAGACGACGCTCTTTTTCAATACGGGCACGATCAACATCGCCGCCAAGACCTGCTTCCAGATCCGGGCCGATCCGAACACCGCGGGCCCGAACGATTTTTCCTACGTCGTCATGCGGGCGACCAATGACGCGCTGACCGAATGGCATGCATCGAGCCCGACCAGCTTCACCGGGGATTTCTGGGGCGGGTCGCTCCTGACCGCGACCACGACCGACGACGCGAGCAACTGGCGCGCCGCGAAGGCGATTGCGGCGGTGGGGGGCTGGTTCAGTGTCGATGCCCCGATCGCGACCGGCACCTACGACATCCGGCTCGAAGTCTCGAATGGGGCGCCGACGGCGGCCCAGACCTGCAACGCCGTCATGGGCGCGGTCGCGACGCCGTGTACGGACACCACCTGCACAACGCTCTGCTCCATCACGGGCGGGGACACCAACTGTTTCAAGGCCCTCGACAATACGATCACGATCCCGGCCGGGCGGTGTTTCCGGATCTTCGCGGATGACACCGGGACCGCCACCTCGACCGGGGGCGCGGTCTTCGTGCTGACGACCGCCGAAGATGCGGGCGGGACCACGGGCGGCCCGGCGGTCTGGGGGCATTCGACCGCGGGGTTCTCGACGGACTTCGCCCGCGGCCTGCGCTCGCTCTTCGGCACGGCCGATACCACCACCGAAGACAATGCGTGGCTCCTCCCGAAGGCGATCGGATCGGTCAGCGGACGCCTGGAGTTTGCGACCACGGCCGCCACCGGGTCCTGGGACATCACGCTCGGGACGACCGGCGCGCCGGTGACGAATGGCAAATCTTGCGATGGCGTCGATCCCGCGTATACGTCCTCCGCCACGCTCTGCACGATTGCGACCGGGGAGAACACCTGCACCTTTACGGACGTCGCGGTGTCGTCGGTCGCTGACGGCTGCGCCCGGCTGCTCGTCACCCGGGTCGGGACGCCTGCGAGCGGGGCGCATCGGTGGAACCTCCAGTTGGTCGAGGCGGACGCCACCGCGACCCCGACGCCGACCGCGACCGCCACCGCGTCGCCGACCCCGACCGCGTCCTCGACCCCCACGCCGACCGCGAGCCTGACCCCGTCCCCCACGTCCTCCCCGACCCCGACCCCGACCACGTCCCCGACGCCGACGGCTACCGCCACGCCGACCCCGACCGCCACCGGGACCGCGACCCGGACCCCGACCCCGACGCCGACGGTCACAGTGTCCCGGACCCCGACCCCCGGCCCGACCGGCTGCAACGGGACGGATCGGCCGTTCAAGCTGCACGCCCCCGGCTCCGGTTGTCCGAACACGATTGCGACCACCCGCTGCGTCATCAGCCGGTACGATCCCCGGGGCGGGAATTGGTTCTGGGAGCCGATCGTCGAGTGCTACAACCGCGACGTCGCGACGATCCCGACCGCGACCGGCACCGCGACCGCGTCCGCGACGGCGACCGCCACGCCGACCAGTACCGCCCCGACGCCGACCGCGACGCCCTTGGCCTGCACGGACATTTTGGTCTGCATTCCGACCCCCACCCCGACCACGAGTCCGACGCCGACCCTCAGCCCCACCAGCACGCCGACGGCAACCCTGACGCCCGTGGCATGCGAGACGGATAGCACGGGACATCTGGGGGGCGCCTTCGGCCTCCGGCCGGATCAGTGCAAATCCCTACTCACCCCGACGCCGACGGGCACGCTCTCTCCGACGCCCACGGCCACAACGGCCGCCACGGCGTTGCCCACCCCCCCGTTCAACGTGCCGCTTGGGGTCGGCGAGGGGGCGCTCTTTGAGTACCTCGCCAACGACGTGCCCGGGACCCTCCTGTCCGGCTTGGTGAAGGCCACGACGAATGGCCTGGCAACCGTCACGTCGACCCTCGACACCAAGGGTGTTATCGGCATTTGTACTGCGGGATGTGGGGATAGCCCCGCCGGCCCAGCGGAAATCGCGATCGCTGGGAAGGCGTTCTGCAATTTCGACGGGTCAGTCACCGCCGGCAATTTCGTTGGGATTGGCGTGACGGCTGACGGCGATTGCGGGTCGCTAGGGACAAACCCCCCGGCGAGCGGGCAGATCGTCGGCATCGCATTGGAGACCGGGGTCGGGGCGGGGACCTACCTCATCCAATTGCAACTTTCGAGTGCGCGTCGGACGGCGACGGCGACGCCCACGCGCACGCCGACACCCACGGTGTCGATGACCCCCACCGTCACGGCGACCCGCACCCCGTTGGTATGCCCGACGAATCCGAACGGGAGTGGGCCAGCGCAACAAGGGGAGGACGGGGACGATCGACCGTTGTGTGCAGCGACGACGACCCCTACCGCAAGCCCGAGCGCCACGCCGACACTTACAGGAGCGGCGACAAGTACGCCAACAGCGAGTGTGACGCCGACGAACATCGGCACGGTACTACGAACAGCAACAGCAAGCCCAACGCCGACCGCCACCGTGACCATCACGCCTGTGCCGTCAGGGACCGTACCGATTTTGGTGACGCGCACGCCGACGCCAACCCCATCAACCTCCCCGACCAGTACCCCAAGCGCGATCACGCCGATTCTGTCCGTCAGTGTGAACGTCCCCTCCGACGGGGTGTCCTACTTCTTTCTGTATAACCCCGTCGCGACCACCACTGGGGCTGACGCGAACGTACTATTCCCAGTCAACGCTTTCCTGAACCTCTCAGGCTCCGGGTTCGGTGCCGTACGTTTTCGCGCCGCGAATTTCCGATGTACCGTGACTCCCCCTCCCGGCGTGGGATCAGGGTGGGATTTTTGCGTGCGAAACGGCGCGAGCTGTTCAAATCTCGGGTTTCAACTCGTTAATACCAGTGTCAGCGGGAACGATCAAATTCATATCGACGACTGGTTCCTGCTGTCGTCGATCGACATTCGGATCACCCCGATAAATAACCCCGTCCCCGCTACGAAGGTGTCGTGCGGATTCGAGATACGCTACCTGCCGTCGTTCAGCCCATGAGGATCGTTATGCGTTTGTGGATGGTGGTGGTGCTCCTGTGTTGCGCGGTCCGCGTAGACGCCGTGACGATCGCGGTCGGGGGCGAGACCTTTTTGGTCGAGACCTTTCCGATCTCCGCTAGTGTCACCGAGACGACGCCACTGCCGCTTGATCTCGATGTCGATGCGCGCTCCGGCAACACCATTTACATGGTCGCGGAGTTCGATCGCCGGATCTATTCTGTCGCGCGCACCGCTACCGACGGCACGACGCTTACGACGATTGCGATCGAAGCGCCGAGTTCTCCGCTTTTTCGCGGCGTGCTTGCGGACGTGGGGTCGTTTCTCAGCGCACAGCAGGAGCACATTGCCACGACCCCCGATGGCTCGGTGTGGGTGAGTCAGGGTGGCCTGATCCTGTATGGGGGGACGAAAAATAACTGGTCCCGCATCATGCGCCGCAAGCTCGATACCACATGGGAGGCGTACACCCTCCCGGTCGATTCAGCGGGGGCGATTGGGTTCTACGTGAACCCGACGGCGAATAACAACGCCGCGTCGAACCTGTGGGTGATGGCTGGCGCGGACAACGCGATGTATCACACGCGGCTTCGCAACTGGCATGAGGGGGAAACCGCCGCGACCCGCTATCCGCCGGTCGATACCCGATGGTTCAAGATCCGCGATCTCCGACGGAACGGCGGGCATCCGGCACACCTGATTCAACTCCGCGACGGCCGTCTCGCCGGCACGTTGTACTGGGGCGAGGCGGTGTTTCTCTACAACCTGAACGACGAGTCCTTCACGTTCGTCGATCTGACGCCGTTTGCCGGGGACGCGCTCGGGTCGAAGCCGTGGCAACTCCGCCAGCACCCCGATGGAAACCTTTGGATCGTCGAGGACGCCGCGAAGCGGGTGACGAAATACGATCTGTCGACCGGCGCACAGACGCTCTACGATTTTTCGGCGTCGTTGGGGGCCACAGAGTACGCCCATTCGATCGCGTTTGATGGGACCGACGCTTATGTGACGACGTATAACTCGACGGTCAGCGGCAGCGGCACGGCGCGGCTTGTGAAGATTACCAATGCCGGCACGATCACGGCCGGCGCCTCGTTCTCGACGATCAGTCTCGGGGGTGGGCTCACCGGAATCGAAGTGGACAGTGCCGGGAAACTTTGGGTGTGCCTCTTCCAGCAACGTGCCATTGCGCGCCTCACGCGCCAATAGGAGACCGTGACCCATGGCCCCGACCAATGGTACGACCGCTGACTACCGGCCCTTGGCCTGGGAGGACCTCCACATGGCCACGAACCAGCAGCTCCACAACCTCGACGAGAAGCTCGACGACATCCAGCATGCCGTCGCGACGCTCGCGATCGAACAGGCCACGATGGGCGGCGAGGTGAAGGTGCTGGCAACCCAACTTGGCGGCTTCAAGGAAACCTTCGATGATCGCTTGACCAAACTCGAAGCGGCGCGCTCCCGCGACGAATGGCGCGCCTGGGCGGAACGACTCGCGGCAGCACTTGGGGGGGCCGGGGTGCTGCAGCTCGCCCAGCATTTCCTCGGACGGTAGACCTGCGCTAGAAGGCGCCCAGCAAGGAGAACGCCATGCCACGACGCGTTGACCCGGAGTACCACGAGATGCTGGACGAGTTGCTCAAGCCCGACCGCGAGCAGGACCCCCGGAAGGGCTTCGGGCGCGTGAAGCCGAGCGAGCCGGAGCGTGGGAGTAAGGCCTATCTCGATCGCCGCGAGCGCGAGGGGGCCGAGAGCTTCCGCGAGGCGGACGAGGCGAAGGCGGCCGCCCAACGCGCGGCCGACCGCGCCCGCGAGCGGCAGGGGCGCTAGCGTATGGCCTTCGGGGACGTCCTGACCAACCTCGCCTCGACGCAGTTCGCGGAGGCCGAGGAGAAGCGCAAGCGCGCGCAGCTCGCCGCCGCCGCCGAGCAAGAAGCGCTCAAGGACGAGATGCTCGGGCTGAAGCAGGCCGAGGCGGGCAGCAGCTACGCCGCGCTCGACAAGCTCGGACCGAAGGTCGCGATTCCCGGCAGTCTCCGGCAGGACGCGGAAGAGATGCGCTTCCTCGATCAGAACCGTGAGCGCCGCCTGCAACAACGCGGCACGGAGTTGCAACGGCGGGCGCTGCCGCTGGCCGTCGCCGGCCCTTCGGTCGCCCAGCGGACGCAGGAGCTTGCCGCCCCCTTCGGGGAGTTCGCGAACGAAGATCCCGAGGTGCGACGGGCCGAGCTGGAGCGCGACCCACGCGCCCGGATTCCGCGGATCGACGACCTGATCGCTGAGGTGCAAAGGGGCGGTCGGGACCGGCCGATGGCGCCGATCTACACCAACGCTCCGCGTGCGACGGCGGCCGACGACTCGGGGGACCTTCGTTATCAGGGCGCCCTGGAAGGGCTGCAGGGCGCCGAGGTTCCTCGGGAAAGCATCCGCCGTGAGTTCGGCGGCACCGCCCCGGACGAGGTCCTGAGCTTCTCCGATCGCCCCGGTCCCGGGATGCGCCCCTACAACAGCCGAGGGGGCACGACGCGAGACGTTGGCGCCCCCGGTGGCGGTCTCAGCTCGATCGGTGGGCCGGGCCGCGACCAGTCCGAGCAGGCCGCCCTGCTCCAGGCGCTCCAGGGTGAGCGGGCCGTGGCGTCCGCGCAGCCCCTCACCGAACGCGAGTTCGCCGGGAAGATCCTGACTGAAGAGCCGGCCTGGGACGTAAAGGCGATGGAGCTTGGCGACCTCGGGGCCATCGAGACGGCGCTGACGCAGGGCGTTGCCGACGGGTCGACCGATCCGGCCATCGCCGAGCGGATGCTGAAGAAGTACGTTGGCCTGGCCCGTCAGGCCACCCCGGAAGGCGATCCCCTCGACCCGCAGCTCTTCCGCGAGCTCCTCGGCACGGCCCGGAAACCGGCCCCTGGTGAGGCGGAAGTGCGGGCGCAGGCCCCCTCTCCGATCCCGCAGGCCGAGGCGGAAGCCGCGCAGGCAACGGAAGCCGCGCTTCAAGCCCCCCAGGATGGCCCAGGATCGACGCGGAGCCCGGCCTTGGCCGCGGAGCAGGGCGCCACCCCGGACTCGCTCCTGGCCGAATTGCGGCCCCCGCAGCCGGTACCCTACGGCGGGAGCGGCGGGTCGGTCGACATTGCCAACCCGGTCGAGTTCCACGCGCCGTTCATCCCCCCCGGCATGCGCGAACGCGACGCGGTGCCGCCCTGGCTGGCCGATCTGCCCGAAGACATTCGGCTCGTGCTCGAAGGGCTGCAGCGTGCGACCGGGGGCCGGGAGCATAGCGCGGAGCGTCAGCGTCGCTTGCGACGCGAAGCGTCACGGCGAGGGTAGCCGGTGGCCTTTCGGGACATCGTCCCGAGCTACTACACGGGCGACGACGACGAGGAGGACGATCGCTACGCCCCGCGTCCCCGCATCTTCCGGGACCGCGGGAACACGGCGGACATGCGGCGCGCGGTGCAGGAAACTGCGCCGGAGACTCTGGGCTACGCGGAGCGGTTCGGGCGCGGGCTCCTGCACGACGTCGGGGAGCTCGGCCAGGCGCTCGGTGCCCCCCTCTACTACGGGGCCCGGGAGCTCTACCGGACCGCCCAGGACCCGGTCGGACAGGCCGAGAAGTACGCCGAAGGCATTCGCAAGGTCGCCGCCGACCCGTACGGGACGGCCCTCAAGGTTGGCTCTGCGGTCGGCGAAGGCCTGATCGCCCCCTACCGCCCGCAAGAAGGCGAAGGCGTCTTCGACGTCGCGAAGCGAAACGTCCTCGACCGGCCGCTCGGCACGCTCATGGACGCCTCGGCGCTCATCGGCATCCCCGCGTCCGCGGCCAGCAAAGCCGGCGTCACGGGCGCGAAGGTCGCCGCCGACTTCGCCCGGAACCTCGACCCGCTGACGCTCGCCGACAGGGCCATTCGGGGTGGGCTGCGTACCGCCGCGCCGGATGCGCTCGCACGTCTGGGGGCGTCGCGGGAAATCACCCGGCTCGCGGCCGAGCAGAAGACCCGCGGCGTCGCGCTCCACAACGACTTCACAGCGCGGACCTCCGAAGTCTTCAAGGGCCTGGACCCCGCCGACAAGGCGCTCTTCTTCCCGTACGTCGAGGGCCGGCTGAAGATGATGACGCCGGAAGGGGCGCAGGCGGGCCTGCACGAGCTGACCCCGGAGGGACAGTGGGCGCCGCGCGGCATGGACCCGACGCGACTGGAACGGCTGGAGATGGCGAAGCAGGCGTACCTGCCGATCCTCGACGACTTCGAGCTACAGATGGGCTACCGGCCGGAACAGGTGGCCCAGGCCGAGGCCATGAAGGCGCTCAAGGGCGCCGACCCGATGGACCCGACCGCCCAGAACGCCGCCCGGGAGGCCTACGACACCGCCCTGCAGGACGCGACCGAGCGGCAAACGATGCGCCGGACGCTCTCAACCCGGACCTCCCTCGACGTCCTGCGCGAGAACCAGTTCAAGGCGAAGGTCGAAGAGCTGAAGCTCTCGGACGGCGTCGAGGCGGCGGAGGACTACGCGAAGCGCTACCCGGTCAAGCCCGCGACGCCCGAGGAGGCGATGCAGGTCTGGGGGCCGCAGGGGGGCGTCTACTTCCCGCACTCCGGCGAGGTCTTCACCCGGGATCAGGCGAACATTGGGACGCTGCTGACGAAGTTCCGGGAAGCGGTGCCCTGGAAGGAGAACCGGGGCACGAGCTACCGCGCCGGCTTCCTCGAAACCATGGACCCCGAGAAGGCGCTGATCCGGACCAACGTGCTGCTCCGCGGCGGGATCGGGCGTGCCGAGATGATGGAGGCCCTCGGACAGAAGTTCGGGCAGAAGCTCGATGCTGCCTACCGGGTTGGCGAGGACGCGGACATCCGCGCCGGCACGCATCGCATCCTCCGCCCCGGCGCGCTGCATCAGGAAGCCGCCCTCGGCGAGGACATCCAGGACCTGATGCAGTCGTTGCTGCAGCACGGCGACGATCCGGCGGTCGCCCGGCTGAACCTGCAGGAGCTGATCGAACGCGCGGACCAGGGGATCGACACGCGCTACCCGCTCCGGAAAGACACGGGCGCCTACAAGGTCCCGAAGGGCGTCTCCGAAGCGATTGCGGACTTCACGAAGTCGCTGGAGCCCGACACGAACGCGGTGAAGAAGCTCCTCGACTCCGCGGCGGACCCCTTTCACTTCGTGACGCTCAACATGCGCCCGGCCCGCGTCCTCAACAACCTGATCGGCAACACGACCTTTCAGATGCTGCAGGGCATTCACCCCTTCAGCACGACCGGCATCGGGGCCATCTCGGACATGGTGAAGGCGGTCGCCTACAAAGCGGGGCTCACCGGCTCCGAGAAAGCGGCGAAGCTCGCGAAGGTCTTCGATCTGCCGGGGGTGTCTACGGGCGGCGTGACCGGGGCCGAGGAGTACGCGTCACGGACGGCGGCGCTGCTGAAAGAGCATCCCATCGCCAGAGTTCTTGGCGGAAAGTATCTTGCAGCGTACGGAGAAAAGCTGGGGCAACTGAATGAGCACGTAGAAAATACAGCACGTGCCTTGTCCACGCTCTTTGAACTACGAAAGGACGCTCCGGCCCGGTTAGGCCGAATGGCCGCCAGTGCGAAGACGACGATGGATCTCGGCGACCGGGTCGCGGAGCTGGCGTCGCAGGGCGCGAAGGCATTGGACGATGCTGATTACGTCGGGGCCCTGAAGAACGTCAACCGTTTTCTGAACGACTACGGCCGGACCTCCGCGTTCGAGCGGACGACCCTCCGGCGTCTCTTCCCGTATCAGAAGTTCTATCGGCACTCGATCGAGCTGGCCCTCCGGACGCCCTTCGAGCAGCCGGCGAAGATGGCGCTCTTGCGCACCATCGGGAAGGCCGCCCGGCAGGACTTCGAGGAGACGCTTTCGGGCTGGGGGTTCGATCCGACGGAGATGGTGCCGCCCTGGATGCAGTCCTCGGTCCCGATCAGCGTCGAGGACAACAACGACGGCCGCGGCCCGCACGTCCGGCTCCTGAACCTGCAGGGGCCGTCGCCCTTCTCGCTCCTCGCCGCCTCCGGCGACCCGGGGCAGGAAGCCCTCGCGGCCCTGCATCCCGCCCTGAAGGCCGCCGCGGAGACCGCCTTCGGCATCAACCTGTTCACGCTGAAGCCCTTCGAGGGGCCGGGCACGACCTTCGGGAACAAGGAGATTGATCCCTTCACCGGCCTGACGGGCGAGGCCAAGGTCCGCCCGGGACCGATCAGTCAGTTCGCGAAGCAGTTCTTCCCCGTGCAGATCGCGCGGGATCTGCTGGCGGGAGACCGGCAGCCCTACGACACGACCTCGCTCCTCGATCAGTTCCTCGCGGACGTGAACGACACGCCCGGCACGGCCTACAAGGTGAATCAACGCGGCGAGCCGATCGAACGCCCGAAGGCCAATCCCTTCACGCGCCTCTTCGTGCCGGTGCCGCAGACCCTCGAAGCCCCGACCCGGCAGCAAATCGCCGGGCAGAAGTCGACCGTCACCGAGGCGTATCGGAAGTTCGGGCGGTCCCGGCCCGACCTGCAGAAGACGCTGACGGCGCGGCGCCGGGCGGCGGCGGAGGAGCGGCGGGCACAGGAGCGGCCGTACCGTGTGCGGCCTCGCAGCGAGTAGTTACGCGAACGTCAGCGGCATGTCCGCGATCGTGATGGTGCAGCCGCTCGCCTCACCGCCCACGGCCCAACGCTTCCCCGCCTGCACCTCGACGACCTGCCGATCGTCGAGCAGGAGCTGTCCATGGACGAGCGCGTCGTTCGTCGAACGGAGCAGCTTGTCGAGGTCGAGGCCCGGATAGGAGCGGGTCGGCTTCTTCGGCGACCGGAACGTGAAGAGCATCCGCGCATAGACCGGCCCCGTGAACGGCCCCGGCAGTCGCTGCCGTGCGATCAGCGCCTCTGCCGCCACCGCCGTCCGCCAGGCCGGCAGCTTCTTCGACATCTCCAGGAGCAGCGGCCGGCGATGCCCCTTCGGCTGCACGATGCGCTTCGAGCCTTGTGGCGCGGGGTCTCCGGCGACGAAGAAGCGGGCGCGGATCATCGCAACCGCACGAGCGCGACCCGCACCCGGAGCGGTCCCGTGGTCGCCATGCCATCGTCCTGCCCGTCCCAAGGCCCGCGGGCCGCGGTGACGGTCTGCACGACCGGGACGCCCTCGCTGACGCGGGCGAGCGCTCGGAGCGTCGGCCAGGTGACGGAGGGTGGCACGAGCTGCGCCCAGGCGGCAGTCGCATGCCCGAGGGCCCCGAGCAAAGCCCCCTCGTCCGCCGGCCCAAGCGGCGCCGCAATGACGACGCCCTTCACGAGAAAGAGCCCGACCATGTCGGTCGTCTCCTGGGCGACGAGTAGGACCGTGCCCCGGAGATGCCCGATCTCTTCGGTCGCGCACGGGGCTTCCGTGCCGAGCGCCTGACAGAGGGCGTCGGGCCGGGACGCCATTGGCAGCGTCGTGGTGGCGCCCCAGGCTCCCAGCGCCCCGCCCCCCAGCATCCCGAGCAGGGCGCCGACCAGCACGCGGCGCCAATACACGAGTCCCCAGGGCACCGCCGTTGGAAGCAAGAGGTAGCGTGTCATCGGTTCGTCCTCCCCCCGTCGTCGAGGGCGCGGCGAGCCTCCTCCCACGTCTCCCGGTCGATCTGCACGGTGACGTAGCGGAGGCGCGGGTCGTCCTGCTCCATGCCGCTCCGGGCGACGTCTCGGAGGGTGTCCGTCCGTCGGGCGAGCGTCTTGAACTCGTCGAGCAGCTTCGTGATCGCCTCCACCACGCGGGCCGCGCAGCATGGGCAATGCAACGGCGGATGTCTCTCTGCTCCGAGCACATACGCCATGTCGCCCACGAAATCGGCGATCCCCGGACACGGCCGCACGGCGGCGGTTGTACGTTCAGCGAATAACCCGTCGCGCTCGCCAAGAAGTTGGTTCGTAGAACATGGCCACGTCTCGCCGCACGCCTTACACATGTTCGTCCAGTGGCCCGTCTCGACGATCTGCTTTCGCGCGTGACGGCGGCGCAGACCATCATAGACTTCGGGATGCGTTTCGGTCGGCCGCACGGCGGCGGGGGCTTCCTTCTCGTCGCTCATTTGAGCCATTCCTTCACGCGTTCTCGGCGTTCTGCGGAGCGATTGGCTCGCACGTCACGCTCGGCATGCATCTGCTCCAGCGTTTCTATGGCCTCGTTGAGCCGCGCCGCTTCGTCCCAAAGCTGGTCGCGGTCCTTCCGCAGCTCGTCAATCAAACTCAACAGTCGATCGCTCATGTCCCCTCCGACGAGGGTGGCGTGACCTCGGCGAGCAACGCCTTCACCCCGGGGTAGTTGTCGAAGAAGCGCAGCGTGTCACAGGCTTTCTGTGCCCAGCGGGCGATCTCCACGAGGTTCGTGAAGTCCGCTTCATCGACGAAGTTCATTCCTTCGCGGTCGATCTGCATGAGCACGTCGGGCGTCAACAATTGTACCGGCATCTAGGGCTCCTCCGAGGGTGGGGGCGTTGGTGTCGGACACAGGTTGAGAAATCCCGCACACGCCGGATCGGCCGCACAGCAGGGGGACATCTTTGGCGTTGGAACATCAAAGGTCATGCGGTCCTCGTAGGGATGGCACTGAGAGAGAGAGAGAGAGCACAAGTGCCGCAGTCTTCACGGCGTCTCCTCCGGTGGCTGCGCGGCGTCGACGAGCGTGAGGGCTCGGCATCCACCACAATTCTCATCGTGAGGGCAGGCTGGCCATGGATGGGGAAGCCGCCGTAGTGCTTGGACGACGGGCTCCACGAGGAGCACCAGGTGGTGGCGGTCCTGCTCGGCCACGCAGACTTCGCAGTCCGCGTCTTCCTTTTCGCAGAGTCGCTTCCCGGCGTCCCGCTGCTGCACGGCGTCGAGCCACGTCACGGGATCACCGTCGAGGTCGGCTGCACAATCGGCACCGGCCCCTTGGAATGCACCGCCTGCAACGCCGCGAGAAAGAGCGCCCCGACACAGCCCAGAATGACGACCCAGACCGCCAGGCCGAAGGTGACCGGTGGCGCACTCATGCAGAGTCCTGCGTCGCGGCGACAATCGCTTGGCCCTGCGCACAGAATGGCATCGCGGCACAGTACTGCTGACAGCGCGGCGACTTCCCGGGGCGAACCTTCACTTCGAGGTTCGGCTGATTCGCGGCGTGCTGCTCGGCGAGGGCGCGATCTTGGTACAGGCGCGTCGCCGACTTCCGCCCCTTCGACATGACCGCGTAGGTGGTCGGCTGCTCCCAGCGTTCCTCGGGCGTGCACTCAGGGGGTGCCCCAGCCTGGGACTGCCGATGCAGGGTAACGCGCTGTTCGAGAAACAGCTGTGCCCGCTCCGTGGACCACAGCGGCAACGGAATGACCGACACCTCATGATCCGGGTAGTCGTCCCCGAACCGGAGCTTCTCGTTTTTCCGCCAGTCCCGCCCGAAGGCGACGACTTGCACGGCTTTGATCGGATGATCGTTCCGCTTGCCAAAGTACGCCAGGAGGTTGACCTGTTGTTCCCATTCGACTTTGCCCTTGGTCGTCGGGTCGAGCGCATCCTTGATCGACCAGACGGACGTGTCCTTCCAGTCCGTCAGCACGCCGCTCTTGAGCGTCACGAGGTCGAGCTTCCCGGAGACCTTCCAGCCGAGACAGGTCACGTTCCACCGAATCTCGGCCAGCTCGTTCTCGTCGGCTGCGCGTTCCAGCACACAATGCAGCCCCTGCGACCGGAGCGCCCAGATCCGATCGGCGACGTCTTCGGTGAGCTCGTCGGCGTGCTGCTTCATGAGCGCGACCTGCTTCGGGGGGGCGAGGAGGCGGGTGATCGAGATGTCGGCGTCACCCGGGTCATACGGGTCATTCTGGACGGCAGCGACGAGGGCTTCGGGGAGGCCGAGGCGGTTGGTGATGTTCACTGTCGCACCGCCCAAGCGCCAGCGGCGAGCCCGAGGCTTACTGCAAGCGAAGATACGGCACTCGCATATTGTCGATCGAGCCACTCGATGGAGAAAAGCGTCATAAAGACACCAGACATGAACATAAAGGCATGGGACATGGGGGGCTCCTAGTGTGAGTGTTGGGCGAGAAACTGACTGAGCGAGGCGTAGAGGCTCTGCGCCTCGTGATTCGCCGAATGCAGGATCGTCTGCGTCTCGGGATCGAAGACGAAAAGACAGAACGTGAAGCGCTGCGGATCGGCCGGCGAGAGCTTTTCCAATGCCCCCGCGACGGCGCGGCCGAGGATCGGGAGCTTGCGTTCCACGTCGACCAGGGTCTCGTCGTCGGCCATCAGAAGGGAATGTCCTCGTCGGCGGGCGTCCAGCCTGGGCCGTGGCCGTCCTGCTTCTCACAGGCGCGCACGTAGCCGGCCGTGACCGGGATGGCGTCCATACCCTTGGGCAGCTTCATGATCGACCCAACGTTCGCAAACGTGCCTTTCTGCGTCACGCGGTGCGTGATCGACAGGTAGGCGTTCACCCCGAGCAATTGCTCCAGGTCGAAGGCATCGAGTTCCGCCTCCGTGAACGCGCGTCCACGCCAGGCTTGCAGGTCCTTCAGGAGCGTCGCCTTCTCGTGCAGCGAGAGGTTGTAGCGCTTCGAGATGACGTAGGGCTTCTCGGTCTCCGGGTCGATCTCGGCCGAGTGCCAGACGAGCTTGACCTTGTGCTTCGTCTGCGCCGGTTCGTCGCCCCATTGCTCCTCTTGCATCCCGAGGTCGACGACATCGACACAGACGGCTTGCTGCGGCCCTTCCGGGGCCGGGGTGAAGGTGCTGCTCGCACGTTTCGCGATGATGGGCATCAGGTTCCTTTCGGGAGATACTTGTCGAGCAACGTGAGCACGGCGCGTTGCAGATCTCGTCCGTTATGCACGTTGTCGTCGGTCTTGGTGAGCTGCAGGACGACCTTCCGGAGACGCTCCACCGTCGCGCGTTCGCCCGCTTCGAGCACGTCCACGATGACCCGTTGCTTCCCGCGATCCGCCACGGCCTCAACCGCCGCGCGTGAGAACGTCTTGTTCTTCGCCTGTGCCTTGAAGGCGCGCAGCGCGATCTGCTCTTCGAGGTCCGCGAGCGGCACGCGCGCCTGCGCGTTGTCGTCGAGGGCGCGGGTCAGAGCTTCCTCGGTCAGGTACTCATCCGCCTCGCCCATCGCGAGCGGCACGAACCGCGCCTCGTACCAGGAGACGGGGTCGCCGCTCGACCGATCCTCGCGGTAGACCAACTGGGTGAAGCGCCGTTTCCCGAAGGGCATGGTCCGGTCACTCTGCCCGAATGACTGTCGACTAGTCAAGACGAAAAAAGTCTTGCGTCGTCGATTTTCTTCGTGCTAGACACCGCGCATGGCGAAACGCAAAACCGGACGGCCGAAGAACCCAATGCCTACCGTGCAGGTCTCCTGCGTCATCCCCGTCGACATCCAAGCCGAGGCGCGCAGTTTCGCCGCGAAGGACGGCTATACGCTGGCCGCCTGGATTCGTCGGCAGATCTATCGCGGGCTCTCCACCGAGACGACCCAGGCGGCCTAGTGCGTCGTGGCGGCCCGAAGCATCCGAAGATTGCCGACCTCGCGGCGGACCTCGGTATCCCGAAGGCGTACGCGGTCGGGCTCCTGGAATGTCTCTGGCACTGGGTCGACTACTACGCGCCCCGCGGGGACGTCGGACGGTATGGCGACGCCGCGATTGCGGATGCGGCCGGCTGGGACGGGGAGCCGGCGGCCTTCGTGGCCGCGCTCGTGCGGTGGCACTGGCTCGATGCTGATCCGACGCATCGGCTCCTGGTCCACGACTGGCATCACCACGCAGATCAGTACACAAGAAGACGGTTGGCCACCCTCGGAACGTGGTTCATAAACGTGCGGAAACCCGTGGGAAAAACGGCTATCCATGATGGTCGCCGTCGGCGAGCCAGCCGTGTAATGAAGCTGAGCGGGAGCGAGAGCGTAGCCGAGCACTGCGTCAAACCCGAAGAAGAAGATTCAGATCCTACCACCTTGAGACAGGCTGCTAACACGAACAGCAAGGGCTGGGCCGAAGAGTTTCCGGTGTTCTGGAAGCTGTACCCGCGGAAGGAAAAGAAGCCGCGGGCGCTCCGGGCCTGGCTAAAGATCGACCCGCGACCTCCCGTGGCGATCATTGGCGAGGCGGTCGAGCGGCAGAAGCAGTCCGAGCAGTGGCAGAAGGACGGGGGCCAGTTCATCCCGCATCCGGCGAGCTGGCTGAACGATCGGCAGTGGGAAGATCGGGGTGTCGAGGACGTGGCGAAGGGCGAGGCAGCGGCGCGCGTCGCGAGGATTCAGGCCATGAAAGACCAGTGGGACCGGGAACACCCCGAGGCTCGCTTGCGGAGGGTGCCGTGACGGAACGCGAAGCGGACGAGGTGGTGTCGATCTTGGCCGGGGCCTACGGGATGTCGCAGCGGCGCCTGAGCTTCTACGCGCAGGCGCTTCGACGGCTCCCCGCCGGCCCGACCGCCGAGGTGCTGGAGCAGATGGTCCAGTCCGAGAAGTCCGCGCCGACGATTGCCGTGATCCAGAAGGCCGTGCGCCTCCGCCTGGAGAACATGGGCGCCGCGAACCCGGTCTTCCAGGCCCGCAGCGACCGGATGGAGCAGCTTGTCGTCTGGCGGGCGGTCATCGAGGACCCGCGCGAGACGGAGCGGATGCGGCAGGACGCCCGAGACCGCGTGATCTGGATGAACCCGTCCTGTCAACAGAGCGAATGGCGCGAAGCGCGCCGGATCGCGGAGGAGCGGCATACCGAACGCAACAAGGAACTCACCGCGCAGGGGAAGAAGCCGCGTCCCGCCCTCCCGGCCCTGAGTGAGCCCGAGGTCCCTGGTCCCGCAGATCCGCAAGAGGTCCTGTCCCGACAGGCGCACAAGGCCGGCTTTGAGGCCCTGTTCGACGGCATGACCCGCAAGATGGACACGGCCACCCTGACGGCGCATGTCCTGGCTGCTGTCCGGTCGGCCGAGCGGGACGCCAAAGCGGGGGTTCCGTGGCCCTAGGATCGCCCAGGAGCGACGCCACGCTCCGGACCTTCCTTGGACACCTGGACCGCTGGTGCGTGGCGCAAATCGCCAAAGCGGGCCAGGAACGGGCTACCGTCACCGTCCGGGCCACGACGCTCCGGGCGCTCATCCGGCAGGCTCGTCGTGCGGCAGCGCCCGAGCATGCGAACTCGCATGAGCGTACCACCAACGAAATCACCGATCCGGACGCGGCATGAGAATGGCTAGCCTTCTTCCCGTCGTGGGAAGAGGACCCGGCGGCGGGGAGGCGGACAGGGATAGCTGTCTGCCCGCCGCTGGGGGTCGGGGTAAACGATGGTCGATCTGGAATTGTGGAACCAACTACTCGAACCCGTGAAGGAGCGAATGCGTATGGCGGCTGACGAGAAACCTCCGAAGATCCGAGGCAAGAAAGAACGCGAGGCCGCCTATCGGCAGGGCTTCGTGGATGGGTTGGCGCACGCCAAGGCGGAACTCGCCAGTCAGCGTGCCCTTGACGCCGAACGCGACGAGGCGATGCGGAACGGGCTGGCAAAGCTGCACGCGACGCCTGCGGTGCGGCGTCGGCGAACGAAAGCTGACAAAGAACGCGAACGGATGCAGGAAAGCGCGGAACGAGCCAAGCAAGGGCTCGCGCCGTATGCGCCTCGACCGGACCGTATCGAGCGGGAGTCGCAAGGCTGATGGGCTGCACGGACTGCGACGAAGAACGGCTGGCCCGCGCCGCCCGTGCCGCGCACTTCGGGCCGACGCAGGCGTTCACGCTGCCCTTCCCGGACGCCGAACTGACGCTCACGACGCGCGGGGCTCTGACGAGCCAAGACTACGCCGTGCTGAAGGACTGGCTCGGGTTGGTGTACGACCAACTGCGCCCGAGTGACGAAAAGGACAGAAGCATGACCGACGAGGAGCGCGACGAGTACTACGAGTATCTCGACGCCCTGCGTGAAAGCGGGATCACCAACATGTTTGGGGCACCACCGTATCTCCAGAAGGCATACCCGGAGCTGGACGAGCGTGCGGCGCGGGACGTCTGTGCAGCGTGGATGAAGTCTGATCGACATCGAAAGGCAACAGCATGAGCGATGAACTTGAAGAGGTGAACGCGGACGAGGTGGCGGAGCTGGAACGCCTCGCGGAACTCGCGACGCAGGCCGTCGCGGCGGAGAAGCTCCGGGCGCCCGATCGCCGGCCGACGCAGGCCCAAGTCGAAGCGGAGTGGAGGAAGACGCCGAAGGGGGCGCCGATGTCGACGCACGAAAGCTGGGACGAGGCGCAGCGAGCCGCGACGGCCAAGCGGCAACCTCCACCCCCGCTCCGCCCCTTCGTCGATGTCGCGACGGTCGAGGCGCATCTGCAGGTCTTGGACGCACGGCTGCAGCAGATCGAAGCACAGACGCGGCACACGATGCTGCTGACCATGGTGCTGTCCGAGCGGTTTCAGGTGACGGTCAACGAGTACGGCGACGCGCTCGCCAAGACCGAGAAGGCCGAGCAGGCCGCGAAAGGACACTCCTGATGCGAGAACCGTGGTACATGCGGGTGGACCCCGAGAAGATTCGCCTCGCGGGGGACATCTGGAAGCTGGTGGGCGGCATTGCTCTCGTGCTGTACGCAATGGTCCTGGGGTTCCGGATCATGCACGGAGGACAGTGATGCCCTACCCGAAACCCTGGTACGTCCGGATCGACTGGCCGCTCTGGTTGCTGACGGTGATGTGCATCGGTCTGAGCTGGCTGATCGTAGGCCTTGTGCTTGCGGGTGGGCCGGTCGCCGTCACCTGGGATCAGGGGCAAGATTGCGGCGTCGTCACGGGCTGGGAGCTGCTGCAGGCTTCCGTGACCACGAGTCAGCCGAATCCGCAGCCGACGTCGGCCGTGATCGGCGTCAGCATTCCGAATACGGGGACGCCGCCGTGCGGGCTCGCGATGACGAAGACGGTGACGGTCTCCGGCATCGGGCCGACGCGGTTCTGGCTCCGGGCGGTGGCGACCGCAGGGAAGAGCGGGACGAGCAATCAGGTGGATGCTGCCCTCCCTTTTGCGGCGCCGAGTGGCCTGACGGTCACTGTCGGTCCCTGACCATTCGGCGCCATCCCAAGACCGGCATAGTCACCCGACGATGGAGCCCGAAATCATGCCGACCACCGACCTAGATCCGTGTGGATACTGCCTCGAGCATATCGCGGCTGCGTCGCCGCTGGCAACGACGTGCCGGCAATGCGGCGTGCGGTATTGTGGGCCCGATTGTCGTGAGGACCATGAGGCGGAAGAACATAACGGCGCCACGATCCGACGCCCCACCAGCACCACGACCGATCCGGATGAGGTCCACGATGCGGTGACGGGGGAGCGTACGCCCTATCCCCGGCGGGGGCGGTGATGGGGCGCCTGCATAGCGAATCGGACGAGTCTCGTCGTCGGCGAGCGGTGTGGGAAGCCGTGGCGCTGGTGATGCTGACGGGCAAGGCGACCACCATCGTCTCGCCGTCTGCGCAAGCAGCAGAGCGCACGATGGCCGAGGTGATGAAGATGGTGACGGTGTTGATGCCCGTCGCTGCGGAGGGGGTTCACGGCATGATCCCACGTGCCTGCCCGACCTTTCCGCACTGCGAGCATGATACGGTGCACGGGTGCGACATGCCTGCGACCCCGAACGGGACGCGGGGCGGACATTTCGTCGTGCAGTGCCCGCGCCCACGCTGCCTCCCTTTAGGGACGATCGATCCGGTACTGAAGCACCGCGTGCGTGAGGGCAGAAGGTGAGGGGGGGGGCACCGTATGAATCACGAGCGTGACGAGACGAAGCATCCCCGGTGGTGCCCCGTGTGCCATGGTGCCGGTGTGGAGGCGGCGGCTGCGGCTGTCGGGGGCGACGAAGCCCGGGCCATCGTATTCGAGGATTACTATGCGGCGTTGTTTATGGTCCACGAAATGAATCGCCAGCTCGGCGGCGTGGATGACGCGCTCGTGCGGTACGATTTGAAGGGCGCGCAAGCTCTCGTACGGCACCTGATCTATCGTTCGGGGCTCCTCCTTGACAACGCTAAGGCCGACGTGACGCGGGCAAGAAAAGGTGCCCGATGAGATCCGAAGGCAGCACCACGCACGTCCTCGTCGCGAAGAAACAGGACCGCCCGCGGGGCGCGAAGTACCGCATTCCGTCCTGCCCAACCTGCGGCGGGCGGAGCCGGACCTTGGCGGGGGCGAAACGCTGGTGCCCGACCTGTGGCAAGGGGTTTACGGCGTGAGGCGCCTCTGGCGGCGGTGGTGCCAGTGGTGGCGTGTTCGGCCGTTGACCAAGGACGACCTGGAACCCCTCCGGCGTGCGGTGGCCGAACTGGAGGCGGTGACGCGCGCGACGTCGCCAGCCCTGAAACGGCCCCGAGCATGACATGGGCGAGGAGGGTGCCGGCATGCCGCGCCCGGTAGTCTGGTACACGGACGGGGCATCGCGGGCGCCGGCGATCGACCCCTACCGGCGCTTGTGGATTGCGGTGCTCGAAGGCTGCCAGGCGGACCTCGACTTGAGCCGCGGCATTCGGGCGGCGTCCACGCTGAACGTGCCGAACGGCGAGCGCGAGCGGGAATGGCTCACGAGCCGGGACCATCAGCCCGGCTCGTTTTGGTGGGTGTGCGACGTGTTGGATCTCGATCAGGAGGCGGTGCGGGAGGCGTTGCTCTACCCTCGGCCCTCCATGGCCAAGGGTGAGGCGGGCTAGCGGGCGGTCAGGAGGAACGCCGTCAGGAGGGCGACGGCGATGAGGACGGCAAAGGCGAGGTCGGGGTGCCGCGGGCGTCTAGCCATCCACGCACGCCCAGGACCAGACGTCGCCCGTCAGGGTGCCATGGTGGATGTGCCGCTTGCCGGGATGTTTCAGGCACCAGAACGGTCGGTAGTACGGCGTGATGGCCTCGCAGGCGGGGCAGTCGCAGGAGCAGGAGCCCGGACCATTGCAGTGATGCGGTGCGCCATAGCAGTGCTCGGGCTCACGCATCGTGACACCTCGGACATGCGTGCTTCGACTGCTCTAGCTCGGACGCATCGCGGAGCAGGTCGTCGGCACATTGGGCACAGAGGCCCGTAGCCCCCCCGACCACGGCCTGACAGAACCGGCACGCCCCAGGCAAGGGGTTGCCCCCGGGCGTCGATCCTGGGGCATTCTGGGACGCTGGCGGGGCATGCATGGCCTTATCAAGGGCGTTGGCGAACGTGAGCCATTGCCCGGCGGGCACGGACTCGACGCCCTCGGTGACGCTGCGAGTCATGAGGACGAGGAGGGATTGCGCGAGTTCGCGGGGAATCGTGACGGTGCTCATGGTGTCACCGTGTCGTCGTCGGCCTCGGTTGCCTCGGCCTCGGGTTGGTTGTCTTCGAGCAGGCTGTCGGCAATCTCGTGCCAATCCACCTCGGACAACGCCGCGTTGAGCAGGTCCGCGTAGCAGCTATTGGGCACCTGGCCACCCAGCTCCGCCAACCGTTCGTCGGATTCGCGATCCCAGTAGTCGCGCAGCATGTCGGCGAGCCGTGTGCGGGCCTCGTCATGGTCGTGGTCGGCGGCGTCCCAGGCTTCGCGGGCGCGGTCGTTCCAATCGTTGTAGGTGTATTCGTCGTTGTCCATCCACAACTTGACGCACCACGTCTCGTAGTTCGTCCAGCCGTTGTAGTCGGTCATCGGAGCACCACGCCCGCCGCCTGAAGCAGCTCCGCGACGCTGTCCGGCGTCTCCGGGAGCACCCAGGCGCCCGCCTGGCGATCATAGGCCGCGGCCCAGGCGACCGACGCGGGCTCACGGACGGCGCATTGGGGGCAACCGTCCCGGATCGGCCAGCCGGTGGCCGTGGTGTAGCGACAGGCGGAACAGTCAGTGGTCTGACCCTCGGATAGGCGAGTTCGTAGGTGGACATCGACGGCGGGACCGATCGAGGGGACGGGGACGGACAGTTTCACGATTTGCATAGGTGTCACCTCGTTTCTCCGAGCGCACGAAGCGGTCGGCCGATGCGCCCTCAGGCAGCGAGGGCGGCACGGTCGAGCGCCTAGCCTCGACGAATATTGGCGCCGCACCGCGTGCAGAGGTGCGGCTGACGAAAGTCGGGGCGAGGTTCGGGACAGGCACACAGTGCGGTGCGGTCGTAGACGGTCGGGAGGCACGCAAAGCAGAGCGTGGGCACGGTCGCGCCCTTCGGGGCGAGCACGAGCCCGACGTGCCCGCAGTGAAGACATCGGCCGGTCACTGGGCATCCTTCGGGGCGAATACGCCCGAGTCCATGGCATCGTCGGCGCACTGCGCGCAAAACCAGAGCGCGTCGGGGTCCATGTCGACGCGATATAGGCGCGTCACGGCCATGGCTAGGCATTTGGACGCGCCCGCATGGGCACCGTCCGAGCATTCGCGGTCGTAGCATTCGCAGGTCGGTCGCTTCATCGTTCGGTCCTCCATGCCCCCGGAACGATGCACACCGAATGCCACGGCTCTTCGACCCCTAACCCACTGATTCCAGGTCGGGCCCCCTCGCATATGCGTGTTGCATTCGCGTCAGTCGTCGCAGTCCTGTCACTGTCTCAGTATTAGCTAGCCTAATAGCTGAAGATGTGTTGGAAGGCTGTTGACTAATACCTACCTAGGGTATGATATGATCTTCGCAGTAGCACGGAGAGGAAGGGTGAACGGCGCACCCCTTTCCAGGTCTCGCCAGAGACAGGCCCGCATTGAGCAACCTCCTATGATTGTTCGGCAGGTAGTGAAGCAGGCACGCGCTTACTCCCCTGAGTAAGATCACGGGGTGCCTGGGGCCCCCGGCCTGGGGGTGGTATCACCTGTCTCGTATGCGCATAGCTTTTCGCTGAGACCACTTCATAGACTGTGCGTATACGTTTTCTTGTGGCTACTATGCCCTGAGTTGACAGCGCCTCGCAGTGAGGTGTAGCGAGGCGGTCTATGCCTGATCTGGAGAAGTTGACGACGGCCGCGCTGCTGGAAGACCTCGGACGGCTGCAGCGCTACGGCGATCGGATTGCCAGGACGGACGGGCCGTTCACGTATATTGACCGGGTCGAGACCCTCCGAGCCGAACTGGCCTCCCGCGGCGTCGAGACACCGGACTTCGCGATGAAGCCGACCGTGCCCTGCCGCCTCCGCCCCCTCGCCGATCACGTCGTGATCCTGCCCCGCGAAGCCGAGACGCTCAGCGAAGGCGGCATCGTCATTCCCGAGACCGCGAAGGAGAAGCCGCGGACGGGAGAAGTCCTCGCGGTCGGGCCCGGCCGCACGGAGCCCGGCGTCGGCACCATTGTCCCCGCGCTCTCTATAGGAGACGACGTCCTCTTCGGCCTCTACTCGGGCATCAGCTTCGAGTTGGATGGGCAGGCGGTGCTCATCATGCGCGAGGAGGATGTCCTCGGAATTCTCCAGCCGAAGGCGTCAGAATGAGCGACGATCGCGATTGGAGCGACTACGCGGTCGAGGACATCGTGTGTCGGCGGGAAACGAAGGGCGGGGCGCTCGTTTGTTGTGTCCGGGACGGGAAACCTGCGGACGAGTTCCTGATCCCGAAGGGGCTGGTGCGCGACGACTCAGAAGTCTTCGCCGTCGGCACCGAGGGGACGCTGGTGATCCCGACGTGGCTCGCCGAGGAAAAGAACCTGTGACTCCCAACCGCACCCCCCGCCAAGCCCCCGGCGACGGCTTGACGCCCGTGACCGTCCGCCTCACGCCGGACGAGAAGACGGCCCTGGAGAAGCAAGCGACGCTGGAGCAGCGGTCGCTCTCGTATTACCTCCGCGCGATCCTGCAGGACTTCCTCCAGGACCTGCATGCGACGGCTGACGCCCCCTAGGCGGGTGTGCTAGTCGGCGCCTATGCCGTCCGTCCTCGAAGCGTTCCGGCTGAACCCCCTCGCGACACAGTCCGCGAACCGCGGCCTCGCAAAGCGCCTCATGGCCGGCACGCTCCGGCCCCCGGAACAAGCCGGCCTCGAACGCTGCGCACTCGTCTTGAAGTACGAGTCCGAAGGCCTGAAGTACCCCGCGATTGCCGAGCTGATCGGCCTCCACGTCGACAAGCTCCGGAAGTGGACGCAGTCCAATACCTATCAGATCTTCTCCACCTACCTCGCCGAACGAAGCCTCACCGAAGACGATCAGGCCGGCGCCGACCGCCGTCGCGCGAATCGCCGCCGCTTCGAGACCAACGAAGCGAAGGCCCTCGACTACATCGACCAGGCCTTCCGCCGGCACACCCGCGACGACAAAGACGGCCGCTACAAGCAGGGCGATTATATAGATATGGACCGCGCCGAACGCATGACGCAGCTCGTGGCCAAGAGCGCCGGCTGGACCGAGCCCCTCCCCGGCCACGCGAAGCCGAAGGAACTCAAGGTCGGCGTCATTCAGGGGCAGATGCAGGCGATTGCGGCGGCGGATCGGCGGGAGACGGTCGTCCGCATCACGGAGACCGCGCAGGGCACTTCTATAGAAGTCGGATCGCGCGAGACGGCGGCGCTCGGGGGGGAGGGGTGATCGTCATCGAGCACTATTACGCTCCTGATGTTCGGCTCCCGATCTCGCGGGCGTGCGTGGTGCCTCGTCGGGACTACTCCCGAGGGATCATTGGCGGCTTCCTGCTGCTGCTCTACGCACTCGCAGCGGTGCTCCCGTGACCTGGCCCCGGCTCCCCGTCCCCGCGCAGGCGCGCGCCCTGCTGCTCCTCCCCTCCGGGCACCGCGTCATGGACCATGATCTGCAGGTGATGATCCCGGTGCCGCAGACCCTGCGATTGACCCGGGTCGAGCGGGGGACGTTTCACCTGGCGGGCCTGCATACGGGCGAACTGGATGGCGAGACGCGCGCCCTCTACGTGCTCGGGGGCCCCTACCGCCCGCACGGCTATCCCCACAAAGATCGGAACGCCCCCGACGAGGCCTACGACCAGTGAGTGCGCGTGGGCGATGTCGTGCGTGCGGGAACGAGGCGGAGCTGGTCGCGTACGAGCAGTGCGCGGACTGTGTCTACGATTGGCATTACGGAAAGGTCGATGACTGACCGCGAGCGCTGCTGTTCGGATGAGGATGATTGATGACCGACCGTGAACGGTGGTGGCTGCAGGCGACGGTCTGGATGGAGGCCTTGTGAGTCGCAGGCTCGACGATCTCGACCCGCGCTTTCGGCCGCTCGTCTTCGAGCTGCTCGCGCGCCTGACCGAGCAGCAGATCTTCGTCGTCATCGTCGACACGCTCCGGACGCCGGCCGAACACGCCGAGAATCTCCGGAGGGGTGTCTCGTGGACGACGCGCTCGAAGCACCTGGACGGCCTTGCGATCGATCTGTGCCCTATCGCGACCTATGCGACGCATCGCTCGAAGCTCGATTGGGACGCGACGAATCCGGACTGGCAGAAGATCGGGACGATCGGGGAGAGGCTCGGGCTCCGCTGGGGTGGGCGCTGGGCGCAGCGCGATCTCGGGCACCTGGAACTGGTCGTGCCCGCATGAGCCGGAACGACGGCCGCGACCCGCAGGGGCGCCTGCACCCGAGCAAGGCGGTCCGTCTGAAGGTCCTCCGGCGCTGTACGGTCTGCGGCGCGGATCTCCTCGCCCGCGAGGTGCGGCTCATCCGCTCGCCGAATAGCCCGCTCGACGGGGCGCTCGCGCATACCCGGAATCACCGGAAGAGCCGGCTCTGCGGTCCCGTATCGTTTGCGGAGAACCCGGCCTATCGGAAGCAGGCGAACTGATGGGCAACCTCGACATCGGACGGACGGAGAGTAACTGGCTCGTCCTGCCGCCCCGCGCCCCCGACCGCTGGTGGCTCGACCCGGCGCAGACCGGCATCACCAAAAACAACGACGATCTGATCCGCCTGGAGGCGATCAAAGAGGCGTTCGAGCGCGGCGAGGGGCCCGCCTGGACGACCGAGGAGATGTACGCCTATCACCGCGAGCGTGGTCTCCGGGATCTCTTCTTTTTCGGGAAGTTCCTCCTCGGCTACGACCGCCTCCAAGGGGATCTGCACGCCGACGTCGCCTATGCCTGGCAATGCCCGGACGGGATGGAGCTGACACGGGGTCCTGCCGGCTTATTTCGCTGGGCGACCCTGCATCGCGGGGCCTTGAAGACGACGCTGCTCACGAAGTCCTATGCGCTCTTCCTCCTCGCCCGCGACCACGACGAACGCATTCTCCTCTACCAATCGAACTTCACGGTCGCGAAGAAAACCTTCGGCGAGATTCGCGCCCTCCTCGAAGGCAAAGGCACGGCCGGCGCGTTCTTCCTCGACTGCTTCCCGGACCTCCGGACCAAGAAGTCCGAGCGTGAAAAGTGGGCCGAGAACGCCCTGACGATCCCGCGCGAGACGCCCTACTCCGATCACAGCCTCGAATGCACCGGCACGGGCGCCATCATCAACGGCTCGCACTTCTCGACCGAGTGCGTGGATGATCCGATCGGCAAGCTCGAAAACGCCGAGCAGACCGCGAAGCTCTTTGAGGCGCTGAACAACCTCGACCCCCTCCTCGACAGCTTCGAGACCGGCAAACGTCGGATGGTCATGACGCCCTGGGGCTTTCACGATCCGATTGCGCGCGAGGAGAAGCGGAACCCGGCCGCGTGCATCGCGCGGATTCCGATGTTCATGGAGCCCGACCCGCTGGCGCCGCAAGGCTTCAAGCCCGTCACCGATCCGGCCCGCTTCTCCTACGATCGCCTGACGTACCGCTGGCTTCCGAACATGGACAAGACGGTCAAGGAGGCCCGGCGGATCGCGAAGGAAACGGCCTTCTTTTTTTCCTGCCAATTCTGTGTGTACCCACGACGGGAAGGCCGGATCGGCTTCAAGCCGGAGTGGTTCCGCCGCTTTGTCCGGCGCGGCGATGCGCTCTGCGAGCTTGGGCTCGACGGGCGCGAAGTCAAGAAGGTCCCCCTCGCCGCCTGCAACGTCTTCCTCACCGTCGACCCGATCGGCGGCGACAAGCGCGGCGTGCATGGCCCCCTGAACCCGAACGCGAATCCCGACATGGACACCGACTACGTCGGCATTGCCGTCGTCGCCATCGCCGACGACAACATGAAGTACGTCCTCGACGTCCGCGAGCAGCGCTACAACGACGATGAGTTCCTGACGCTCATCTTTCATCTGGTCGCGCAGTACCAGCCCCGCTCGGTCCATATCGAAGGCACGGGTGGCCAGCGCCACATCTTCAAGGGCTTTCTCGACGCCTGGAAACGCGGCAAGCCGACCTTCGTCCTCGGCGAGTGGGCCGGGGGCCGGGCGAGCAAGCCGGAGCGCATCCGCGGCCTGATCCCGCAGGTCTCGGAGGGCTTCCTGCTCTTCCGCCAGGAAGCCCCCGATTTCATCCAGGAGGGCATCGACGCCTGCATGCAGGAGCTGCTCGACGGCGATCAGGCGCAACACGACGACGCGGCCGACGCGCTTTCCGCGATCTTGAAGATCGGGTACGCCCCGTACCAGAACCAGGAAGATCAGCGGCAGACGCAGATGCGCGAGTTGTCGGAGGACGACGAGCTGAAAGCCCTCGACCCGGCAAGTCGCTGGGCCTGGGAAACGGTACTCAAGAAGAAGCGGGGCAGCCGGTCGCTCTTCTCGCTCGGGGACGACTTCAATGCGGGCGGCGCGAACGCCTAGCGTGCCGCTCGTGCTCGGGGTGATGCTGTTGGCCTGCCTCGCGGGTTGCGAGTCTTCTCCCGTGGGGCCGTGCGCCGGAGACTCGCTCGTCAAAATTCACTGCCCGACGCCGACGACGACCGGCGCGGGGATGCCGACGCCGCAGGACGGAGCCCCCGCGTGGTAAGATGGAGCCCGCTCGGGGCCGTGCTGGGCGCCGCGTTCGTCCTCCGGGTGGCGTTGGCGCTCTCGGGCGGCGCCATCTTCTGGGGCGACGAGGGGCATCGCTGGCCCGCGTCCGTGCAGCTCTACGACGCGATCCGGAGTCACGGCGATTGGGCGGAAGCCGCGAGCGTGCCGTTCCGCTATATCCATTTCGGGGTCGGCTTCCTCGTGCCCGGCCTCCCCGCCGTGTGGATCGCCAAAACGCTCCCCGCGTGGCTTACGGAGCCCCAGGCCCTCTATGCGACGGTGGCGCTCTACGCGGGCCTCGCGTCTACCGCGGTCCTCGCGCTCCTCGCGCTGATCGCCCACCGGCTCGGGGCGTCTCGCCGCGAGGTCGTCGCTGGCACGGCGCTCGCCGGTTGCTGCGTCGCGCTCACCTACTGGAGTCGGTTTTATCAGCCCTACGACTACGCGCTCGCGCTTTGCCTCGGGGCCGTCGCCGCGGCGCTCCGTGAGGAGGTCCACTGGCGCGAGGGGCGCGGCGCCTGGATTGGCGCGCTCGCGATGGCGGCGCTGCTTACCCACTACGGCGTCGCTCAGGTGCTCGTCCTCGTCGGGGCCGCGATGCTCTGGCGGCATGGGCGCAATGTCGGGATGTTCGCGGGCGCGGTTGCGGGCGCGCTGCTCGTCTACCTGCCGGTCCATGTCCTCATGGTCGCGCAAGGGAAGCCGTGGTGGTGGCTCGCGCTCTATACGCTCGTCCGTCCCCCGCAGGGCGATGTCGCGACCGGGTGGTGGATGCCCTTCGTGTACTTCTGGGAGACCGATCACGTCCTCGCCCTCGCGTGGCTGGCCGCGCTCCCTTCCGCCTGGCGGCGTGTCTGGGCGCGGCCCGTCGTGGTGGCGTTCGGCCTCCTCTATGCCGAGATGGCGCTCTTCTCGACCGGCGTCGGGGCGCTCGCCCTCACCGGACGCTACGTCCGGAGCCTCGCGCTCCCGCTGAGTCTGCTTCTCGGTGCGCAGCTCGTGCGAAGTGCCGGTGCGTCCCGTCTCCGCGCCGCGGCGATGGTGATCGCCGTCGTGCTCACGGCGATCGGGAACTTCCATCCGCTCTTTGCGCAGGTCTTTCCGTGCCGCGCCGAGGAAGCCTGGCGGGCCGAGGTTGGCGACCTGCGGTGCGCGTTTACGATCGCGGGGCCGGCGACCGGGCGGGCGGACCCCGTCACGCCGTACGTCGCCGTGAACACCTGCGCCTGGCTCTATCCGGTCCTGGGCCTGCGCCAGGACGTCCCGGCCGGCCGCACGGTACATGAGCACCTCCACCCCCTCGCGTATCGCCCCTATCAGTTCGAGCTCTTCACCGCCGCGGAGCGCGCGACGCTCCGGGCGGCGGATCTCCGGGTGCGTTTGCTCGACACCAGCCCGTGACACCCTCGCAACCCCTGTGCTAGACGCCCCGGCATGCTCCATACCCGGTGCGATGCCGCGCTGCGTGACGCCCGAGCCGACTTCGAACGTACCGTTGCGGTGCTCCGGGAAGAGAACTCGACCTTCCGTCGCCTGCTCGAAGCCGCCGACCGTCGCATCGACATTCTCCTGACCGAGGTCGCGAAGGCCTCGGTCGTGACCGCCACGCCGGTCCCCGCGCCCCCGTCGATTGTGAAACGTCGCACCCCGAACGATCCAATCCGGGGGCTCGAAAACTTGCTCGACGAAGTGCCCCTCGGGCATGAGGCCGGCTCCTTCGACAACGCACGCGCGGCCTCGCTGATGGCTGCGGAGGACGATGATGGCGCTCCTGCCGCCTCCGCCGCCTAGCCCCCCGGTCGGCGACAACACCTTCGTGTCCCTGAACCAGGACACGGGGGACGGGGACCGGAAAAAGAAGCGCGACACGAAGCTCCGCTTCGTTGAGCGCCTCCGGCAGGGCCGCCCCGAAGTGCTCCGCGCGCAGTTCGAGAACTGCCTTTTCTACATCGGCCTCCAGTGGCTCGCACCCCTCCCGGACGGCCGCGGCTTCATGCGCGCGAACCTCCGCCGCGACGTCCCGCGCCCGGTGACGAACCGCTTCAAGGCGATCCTCGACGCGATCGACGCCCCGCTCTCGGTCTTGGAACCGAGCCTCGCGTGCGTCCCCGGCAGCGACAAGGACGACGACCGGATGACCGCGGACTTGGCGAACCGCGTCCTCGACTACCTCTTCACGCTCCTCGAAGTGCCGCGCTTCAAGGGCGAACTCTCGAAGATCCTCGTCACTTGCAACAACGCCTACGCCCATCTCGGCATCGACCCGAACCTCGGCACCGTCGTGAAAGTGCCCATGTGGGTGTGTCCGTTGGATGGCATGATGCATTCCGCCACCGACGCGGAAGCCTCCGGAGGCGTCTGCCCCAACGACGGCACGCCCCTGAAGCCGAGCCAGGACGAGTCCGAGTCGGTCAGCGAAGGCGGCATGTTCCTGGAGGCCGTGACCCCGTTCGAGACCTGGGTCGACTACGCGGTGCCGCGGATGGACGATCAGCCCATGGTCATGATCCGCCGCCTCCGCCCGCGCGCCTGGGCCGAGGCGCATTGGCCCGAGCACGCCGAGGCGATCAAGAACCTCCCGAGCTGTTCCAGTACCTCCGACATCGGCCTCACGTTCCTGCAGTCGCTGATTCGGCTTGCGCCCGGTGGCAGCCCGACGGCCGGCGGCATCGGCTTTGGTGCCCCGGTCCGCTGGCACGAAAGCATCCTCGACGATCTGCTGTACGTGAAGCCCTGCACCGACTACCCCGAGGGCCTCTACCTCCGGATGCTCGGCGACGAGCTGATCGTCGACGATCTCCCGCTCGGCCAGGTCGCGAACGACGGCACCCCCGACGCCCCCGGCGTCCCGTTCATCCCGGTGATCCACTACGGCTACGACAACGTCCCCGGCACGCACGTCTGCACCGGCCCCGCCGACCACCTGAAGGATCTGCAGCGCCAGCGGAACCGCCGCGAAGCCGCGATCGAGCTGTACTTCCAACGCTCCGCCAATGGCATCTGGCTGATCCCGGAAGGGACGGACGTGCAGACGCCGTCCGGCGAAGAGGGCACCGTCCTCCGCTACTCGCCGTTGGGTTCAGGCGGCGCGAAGCCGGAACGCATGGAGGGCAGTCGCCTCCCGTCGAGCTTCGTCGAGTGGCTGCAGTTCACCGACAAGATGATGGAGGACATCTCGGGCTGCCTAGGGGCCGAGACAAAGATTCCGTGCCTCGACGGGAAGACCCGGACGATGAAGGAGATGGCTGAGCAGTACCCGGATGGCGGTATATGGGTCTACGGGTTTGATCGCGAGCAGCAACGGATCGTTCCGGCGAAGGTCGAGAAGGCCTGGATGACGGGCGTGAAGCGTTGCGTCCGGGTGGTGCTGGACGAAGGCGACCCGATCGTCTGTACCTTCGACCACCCGTTCCTGACCTGGGATCGGGGCTACGTGAAGGCGGAGGAGCTGACGGTCGACGAGTCGATCGTGCCGCTACGGCGACGGACACGAGGGCGCACCAAGGACGGCGCAGAGTATCAGTACGTGCTGCAGCCGGCCGATGGGACCGAAGAGACGGTGCATCGGATGGTGGCGTGTGGGGCGTTGGGGCTCACCCGAGGAGCGGGCCGCGGGTGGCACGTTCATCATCGTGATCGCGACGTAGCCAACAACCTGCCCGAGAATCTCGAAGTTCTGACGGCGAGTGAGCACAAGCGGCGCCATTGGGCTGAGCTGGACCCAGGGGCGCGCGGCGACATCGCCAAGAAACGCTGGGCCAAGATGTCGCCCGAGAAGCGCCTGGCGGTGATGGAACGCTTCCGGTCGGGGCAGACGGTCGAGTCCCATCGCAAGATGTCGGCGACGATTCGAGAACGGAAGGCGAGCCGCACGAATCATCGCGTGGTGCGCATCGAACTACTCGACGATCGGGAAGTCTACGATCTCCAGACCTCGACCCATAACTTTGCCGCCGAGGAAGTCTTCGTCCACAACACCTACGACTTGTTCCGCGGCGAGCGCCCCCCGAACGTCAGCAGCGGCTACGCGATGCAGATCCTGACGGAGCGCGCGCAAGCGCGTTTTGCCCATCTGTACTCCAACTACGAAGTCAGCCACGCCGCGCTCGGGAAGCAGATGTTCCTCCTCTTCCGGAACCACGCCCCGGAAGAGATTTACTTCAAGATCAAAGGCGAGGAAGCCCGCTGGACCGTTCTCGCGATTCGCTCCGCCGACCTGACCGGCGGCATCGACATCCGCGTCGAAGCAGGGTCAGCCCGCCCCCGAACCCCGCTGGAAAAGAAGGCCTCGGTCGAGCAGGCGCTGAGTATTCCCGGCCTGATCGATGTCCTGGACCCGGACACGCGGATGCAGATCCTGAACCTCTACGGCATCCCCGAGATGGCACCGCAGACCAAGGCCGACGACGCGCAGATCGCTCGCGAGCACGCGACGTTGATCGCCTGGGCCCGAAGTCTCACCGATCCCGAGACCGGCGAGCCCGATCCGGACCTGACGCCGGAAGAGGCGATGCTCCCGGTGCTCGTCGACCCACTCCTCGACAATCACCCGCTGCACCTCATGCGGCACAACACGTTCATGAAGACCGACGAGTTTTTGCAGCTCCCCGATTGGGTCCGGCAGGCCTTCCGGGACGGGCACTACGTCGAGCACCTCTACTGGCAGTCGATGGACGCGCAGCAGGCCGCGATGCAGCCCGCCCCGCCGGTCATCAACCCCGAGGGGCAGCAACCCCAGCAGGGACCAGCGCCGGGTGGCGGGGGTGGGGCGAATGCTGGGATGGCGCGGGCGCAAGGGCAGGCGACGGCGATGCAGAGCGGCGGCGGCGTGCCGGGGGGCGCGGCCGAACGCGGGCAGCAGATCGGACAGGCGGCCGCACCCGCTTGACCCTCGGACAATCGGCGGCCTAGAAGCCGCCTAGGAGGCACGCATCATGGGACTCACGATATCGAACGGCGACCCGCGGGCCGCGATCATCACGGGGGCGGGCCTTACGGCCGGCTTCTTCTCGGGCATGGACGCGGACGCGACCAACGGCGCGCAGACCATCGCGTCCGTCTTCGACCGGGAAGGCACGACGCTCTTCCGAATCGTGCGCGGTACGGGTGGAACAACCAACCTCGTGCTGAAAGACGACGCCGGGGTCGACTGGTTCGTGGTCGTGAGCGCCGCAGGCGTGCTCTCTGCCAACGCCGCCGCCGTCGCCTAGGACCCGATGCCGGGGTTTGGGAACGTGCGCCCGACCCGGGAGATGCAGTACCTCCAGGCCGAGCGTGACAAAGAGACTGCGCCAGATCCCGGGGTGCGGGTCGCGGGCGGCCGGGGGGCCTCGCGCTTCGCGGACATCAAGCGGTTCCGCGAGGCGTACCGTGAGGCGTTTCCGGAAATTCGCGCGACGGCCGCCGCGCGTGCCGCGCAGGCTGGGAGTCCGGGTCAGGCGGGGGTTCACGAGATGAACAACCCCGGGAATGAGGCCGGCTTCTTTGCCGACTTCGAGCTGCCGCACAGCAACGCGACATCGATGGGCTATAGCCCGCCGGGCTACGTCGAGGCGGGGCATCGCCGGCCGGAAGATCGGGACCCGCTCGCGGAAGCGCAGTATCAGCGCGACTACAACTACCAGCAGATCGCCCGGCGACAGCGGGTGGTCCCATGAGCGTCGACGGGCTCCGCTTCACTTGGCGCGATCAGGGGACGATCGGCGGTGTGGGGATCGCCCTGACGGCCGGCGATCCCGTGCCGGCGTTGCCGCTCGACCTGACGACCGGCCTGCAGGTCGCGTCCGTGGCCGCGAGCGCGACCACGACGCTCTGGCAGGCCACGGCGTCGCCGCTCACGTCCTTCGACTTTCTCTACATCATGGCCGGCGACTACCCGACCGAGGACGCGCTCGACACCGAAGACATCCCGGCGCTCGTCGGGCAACTGGAACTCACCTGCAACGACGGCGCGAACGAACGGATCTGGTTCGAGCAGATGCGGTCGGGGTTCCCCTATCGACGGTTCTCGGATGTCGGGGTCGATGGCACGAGTGTCGCGGACGTGATCGACTTGATCCGCTTCGTGAACAATACCGCGGCGGCCGTGACGGTGCGGTTCCTGCTCGCCACAGTCCCGGCATGATCCCTGGGCTCCACGGCGCGGCCGTGGTGGGGATTGTTCTGCTGCTGCTCGTGGTGCTACGGAAGTGCAACGAACTACTCTCGTTTCAGGAGGCTCTCATGGCAAAGATCGACGACGCAGCAGCGAGTACGGATGCGAAGGTCACGAGTCTCATTGGCAAGGTCGACGAGACGGTCGTGACCTTGGGCGAGTTGAAAGTCCTGGTCGGCAGCGCCAATACGGCCAACGCCGAGGCGGTGCTGGCACAGATCGACGCCAAGATCGACACAGCGCTCGCGAACCTGACGACCGCCGAGACCGACGCCGACCCGACGCCGGACGCGTAAACGCTAGGGGCGGCTCCACATGGGTGGGGCCGGTGGGCACACGGCGCTGTTAGCTCAGCCAGGGGGTCGAGCAACGGCGCCGTCGTGTTTCTGGTCGTGCAGGTTCGCAAGGACCGCTTGACACTCCGCATAGCGTTCGCGTACACGCGGACGCATGTCGGATGCGCTAGACGCCCTCGCCCCGACCGCCACCCCGGCGCCTGCTCCGGCAGCCGCCCCCGTAGCGGCCCCCGCAAGTAGTCCACCGACCCAGGCTGCCCCGTCCCCGCCTGACGCTGCCCCGGCTCCCCCGGTCCAGCCTCCGGCTCCGGCAGGGATCGACCTCGCGCAGCTCGCGAAGTCTCTCGGCTACGAGTCCGCCGACGACTACAAAGCCGACCTCGCCTTCGCCCGCCGTGCGCGTGCCGAGTACGAGCGCCGGCAATACCTGGAGCAGCAAAGCGACCCGGCCTATCAAGCCCGCGGTCGTCGCAACGACGCGTTCGAGCAGCTCGTGCGCGACAAGTACGGGGACGACGTCGCTTCGGCGTTGCCGGCCCTCCCGCAGCTCGCCGACTACCTGCATGCGCAGCGCGCCGATGGCGCCCAAGCGGACATGGTGGCGGCCCTCGAAGAGATTGGCATCACGTTTGACGGCTCGAAGGAGTCCCTCGAACAGCGGCAAGAGTGGGAAGACCTCTTTACGGATCGCATCAACGCGAACCCCCGACTGATCCAGCGCTATCACGGCTCCTCGCAAGATCGGCGAGCCCTGATTCAGGAGCTGGTGAAAGGCGGAGAGCGACTCATCAATCCGGTCCTCCTCAAACAAAACGCGGCGACGCTTCGAGACGCGGCAGCGCGCAAGGCTACCATGCCTCGCGCCGGCCGTGCAGGAGCGGCCACGCCGCAGGTACGCCAAGAGAAGCCGACGAGCACGGACCCCGTGATGCGCCGCCGCGAGATGAACAAGATCGTGGGCGGCCAACTCGACGACATCTTTGCGTTCCACAACTAGCTGAGGGACTCTCGCCATGGCGCAGACGGATACCAGTAGTTACAGCGCGGCCCTGAAGATCGTCTTCGGGCCGAAGCTGATCGAAGAACTCGTCACCACCTGCCCCCTCGTCACCCGCTTCGAGAAAGCGGACATGATGACCTGGGAAGGCCGGGACACGATCGAGTACTCGCTGCACGTCGGCCGGAACCAGGGCTTCGCCTACGGGCGCGAGCGCGGGCCGATCGCCGTCGCGGGCGCCGAGGAGTACGTGTCCTTCAAGGTGCCTCTCATGACCGGCTGGGGCCGCTTGAACATCAGCGGCAAGGTCATGAAGGTGTCGCAGTCGAGCAAGGGCGCTTGGAAGCGGGCGCTCACCACCTCGTACGACGGCCTGAAGATGGCCGTCACGCGCGACAAGAACCGCATCCTCTTCGGCGACGGCCGCGGGTTGCTGGCCCTCATCGACGGGGCCGGCGCGGATACGACGACCCTCACGGTCGATGCCCCGGGCGGGGTGGCCGGCGCGATCAACGGCGCTCGGTTCCTCCAGAAGGGCATGCTGATCGGCCTGTCGAATGCGACCGGCACAGCGCTGACCGCCGTCCGGACGATCACCGGGATCGCCGCCGCGGGGACCAGCGTCACGCTCGATCAGCCGGTGAGCGCGCTGCAGGCCGTCGACAACGGCTTCATCTTCCGGTTCCCCGATCCGTCCGCGCTGACCTTGGCCGATTCGGCCTTGTTCAAGGAGCCGATGGGCCTCCGCGGCATGATCGACGACGGGACCTTCGTCAACAACTACTTCAACGTGAACCGGACGGCGTACCCGGTCATGAAGGCGCAAGTCTTCTCGTCCGTCGGCTCGCTGAACCTGGACGTCATGCAGCAAGGCTTCGACACCGCGAGCGCCCTCGGCGAGACGATGCCGACCGAGCTGTGGGCCGAGTTCTCGACCCGGCGCGCGTACCTGGCCCTGCTCGTTGCGAACCGGCGCTACCTCAGTACGGGCGGCGCGAACAAGCACGACGGCGGCTTCGCCGGGCAAGCGGTCACGACCGACATCGAGTTCGGGGGCGTGCCCTTCAAGGTCGACCGCGACTGCGACTACGGCACGATCTTCGGCACCGTCTGGGAAAACGCCATGCGGTACGAGAACCCGGCCGGCGAGTGGGTCGAGGACGACGGGAACCTGCTCCGCATGGTCCCCGGCCAGGACGTCTTCGAGGCGGTCTGGCGGATGTACGACAACTACGCGATCGATCGCCCCAACGCCTGTTTCCGGTTGGATGGGATTAACACGAACGTCGTTGTCGCGCACGTGCTCTAATGGCCTGGAACCCTGGAACGATTCAGACGCTACTCGACACCGCGCAGTACAACCTTGGCCGGGTGGGGATGATCCCCATCCGCGCCATCATCAACGCGGCGGTCGAGAATCAACCGTCCTTCAATCAGGGCGACCCGATCATGTCGTCGGCGGTGGACGCAACGAGCACCGCGCAGACGCTGCGCTCCTCGGCGGGGCGTTTTTACTACTTCCGGATCACCAACACGTCGACCTCGGCGATCAACGTTGTCTTCACCGACGGCGGCAACACGATCATCGTCGGGGGCGCGACCGTCCCGGCTGTCATCGCGGCGGTCGCCGGGGTATCCGCGGCGATTCCCGGCGTGACCGAGGGGGCCATTTTCGGCTCGCCGCAGGGCGCCGGCCAAGCGATTCTCACCGACCTCCGGGTCCGAGCGTTCCTGTCGTTGGACGGGACCACCCCAGCCGCGGCGGGCGTCACCGTGTTCGCCCTCACCAGCGTGTAGGAGTCGACGATGCCTTCGGATGCGATCACCCAACTCCTGCACATTCCCTGGACCCTCTACGCGGGCGATGCCAGCAACATCGACATCACGCCCGGCAATGACTACGTCCGGACGTGTCCGATCAATTGCCAGATCACGGAACTCCGCGCGTCGGCGCAGGGGATCACGGCGTCTTCGCGGTTCGTGATCGAACTGCTGCGCGGGACCACGGTCCTGGCCACCCTCACCTCGGCGGTGCCGTATGTCGCGGGCGTCATCATCGCGGCGACGGGCCTCGACCTCCGACTCTCGTTCGGGGATCTCGTGACCGTGCGCGTCCGGGGGACCAATGCGGACACCGATGACATCACGGGCCTGATCGTCGAAGCCCTGATGACGCCCCTGCTGCCGCAGTAGCGCGCCATGACCCGACGTGCCCTGCTTGCGACGGCCTGCGTGCTCGTCCTGCTTTCTGCAGGGCAGGCAGGTGCACAGGCTACTGCGACCCCGACGCCGACCCCGACGCAAACTGCGACGGCGACCCCGACGCGCACGCCGACGCCGACGATGACGCCGACCCCGACGGCCACCCGCACTCCGCAGCCGGACATCGCCTGTGGCACCGGCCCCGCGGCGGGCGGCGCCAAGTCCGGCGGCATCTGCGGCGGCCTCTGTGGCGGGACGCAGCTCTGTCGCTGGGACCACTCGGCGAGCAACCAAGGGTGCATCTGCGTCGATACGGTCGTGGACTGTGATACCGGCGGCGTTGGCCAGGAGATGTGCAGCCAAGGCTACTGTGACCGCCCGCCCACGATGCGCGGCGGCCAATGCACGCAACAGGGCAACGTCTGTCAGTGTAGGTAGGGGCCTCGGCCCCCAAACGAGGAGATTCCGATGGCTGACGGCGACGAGAAAATCGATCACAACGACCGCGTGCTGGTCCTGAACCGCGTGGTGGACGCGCCCTTCGAGGCGATGTTCGACGGCAAGGTCCTGATGTGGGGGCCGGGGCAGGTGCGATCGATTCAGCGGCTCGAAGCGTTGCACTTCCTGGAGAAGTCGCTGGTCGTGAAAGACCCGACCCACGAGAACCCGCCGATCTTCAAGCTGGTCGTCGTCGACGAGTCGAAGCAGCCCGTCGACCCGGCGGACGATGTCAGTCCGCTGACCTTGGCGCAGTGCAAGGAACTGGCGAAGTTCGGCAGTCTCGACACGTCGAACCTCGCCCCGGAGCGGGAAGTCGGTGGACATATCCTCATGGACGCCGACGGGAATACCCCGCAGCGTCGCGAACTTCGCGGCGCCCCCAAAGACGACCGCACCGCCCCGCCTGCCCAGCACGTCTAGCCTCGGCGAGAGCCGCGGGGACGAGGGGAGCTGAAGATGCGGCTCTCGCCGAACCACTTCGGAAGCCGGCGCGCGGGAGCCCGGCCACCCCGTCCAGGTCTTACGGCCGTCAACTGCTCCCGCGCTATTCCACGCCTGTTCGGCAGGCGCGGCCTGAGGACGGTCCCGTAGCAGATGCGTGTCTCTGACGTCTACAGCGCCCGACTCAGACGTTTTGATCGCGAGTTGAGGGTTCGGTTCAGCCCGCGCCGCGGACGCTTCCTGCTCGAACGTCGGGCCTCCTACGGCCGGATCACCATCGATCCGGAACTGTACGGTCGGGACGAGCACGACACCGTGCGTCAGATGCGGGACGGCTACTTCGAGCTGGGCAGCTACGGGCCGCAGGAACTGCCTCCAGCCGACCGCCTCATCGCGTACCTCAAGACTCAGGATTGTTGGCGGCGGGGCAATCAGGACTTCGGGAAGCTCGCGAATGCCGTCGCCGATGAGCTCGACGCCGACTACGCGCGGCGTGAGCAGGCGCAACGGGACGCGGCGAACGATGAGATAGGCGAGCGGGCGGGGGAGTTTTGGGAGGCCGCGCGCTGGCAAGATGGACAGCGGGTTGCCGTGCCGCGTAGCCTTCCCGGTTAGGTTAGTAGCGGTCGAGAAATGGCGGTCGCCCAGGGCACCCCGCATGCGCAATGTCCGAGGTGCGGATCATCGGGAAGCAGGCGCACGATTACTTGGTCACAGCGACATTCGGCGTAGGTGTCATCGTCGATCAGAGCAAGGAGCCCCATGGGGTCCTTCTCGTAATCCGGGTTGGCCACAGGTGCGATTCTAGCGCGCCTCGCGCCCTCGCCACCAGCACACAGCCTGTGCTACAGCGCGTTCGTGGGCGCCTTCCAAAACCTGGCAGGGCAAAAGTTCGGACGGCTTCTCGTCGTTAGCGAGCGCCCCGTGGATCGAGTCGGCGTGCGACCCGAGTGGCGTTGGCTGTGCCGATGCGATTGCGGAACGGAACTGCGGGTGACTGGCGCCTGTTTACGTAAGGGCAACTCCAAAAGTTGCGGCTGCCTCAAGCGGGATGTGTCGAGGGCGCGACATTTGACCCATGGTGGTACTTCGTCCCGGACGTGGACTACGTGGATGAGCATGCGGGCGCGCTGTACCAACCCGACCAATCCTGCCTTTCCGCGATACGGAGGTCGAGGCATTAGTATTTGCCCAGAGTGGAGCACCTACGAAGTGTTCTTGCGCGACATGGGTGAGCGGCCAGTGGATCGGTCTCTCGACCGTATCGACAACGACGGGAATTACGAACCCGGTAACTGCCGGTGGGCGACGCGGGGTGAGCAACGACGGAACGCGCTTGGGGTATGCAACGTAACGATCGGGCCATTGACGATGTGCCTGAAGGATTGGGCTGCCGAGTCTGGTAAATCGGCGCAGGTTATCAAGTATGCGCTGCTTCGCGGCGATCCCCCCGCGAGGGCGGTATACGGATGAGCCTCACGATTCTCACGATGCTCGATCTTGTGTCGCAAATTCGAGACGACCTCGATGAGCCTTTGGACCTGACGGGCAACACCAATTTTTGGTCCCAGGACTACATCACGAAACAAGTAAATCGGGCCCTAAGGGTGGTTTGGCAGATAGTGAGGAACGACAAGGGGTCCGAGTGGTGCGTGCGGAAGATGCGCTCCGACGACCCGCCGCTGACGATCTACGGCCAGACGTACAACCCGGCGGCGTTTCGTGCCGTCACGAACCAGACCGAGCTGATCCTCCCGCCCGACCTCGGCGAGCTGCTGTTCATCGAACCCGTCCTCAACACGGTCACGACGCAAGCCGCCGACGTCCGCTTCCGCTTCGAGGCCGGCCTGAACGGCCCGAACTTCCGCGAGGTGTCACGGATCTCGACGGTCGGCCTTGCGGAGTATTTCGGCGCGGTCGTGCAACGCCGCGACGGCCCCCGTCTCGTTTTCGCCCCCGCCTTCATCGACAGCAGCGTGGACTTCACGATCGAGTACGTCGCGAAGCCCGACGACTACGCCCTGACCGACAGCTTCGAGGGCCTCGGCTTCGATGATCTCTTCCTCGATGCGGTCGAGGCCTGGGCGGTGCTGCGCTGCCTGAAGAAGAGCGATCAGCCGAACCCGCAGAAGCTCTCGCAGTGGCAGGAGCAGTGGGCGGAAGCACGCGCGATGGTGATCGAGGCCGTCTCGCCGCTGCAAACGGTCGAGCACGAGTTCACGCAGAACTTCCTGCCGGATGACGGGGGCTGGTGATGCCGGCCTGGTCAAGTAGCGCGACGCCGAAGGCCGGGGATGCGATCGGGCAAGCCGTGGGCCCGAACCGGGCGGTGTATAGCCGGCGCTGTCAGGGCTGTACGCATCGGCAGTACGAGCACGAAGACGACGGGGTCTGCGACCTCTGCGACTGTGACGGATTCGAGGAGGACTAGATGGCAATCACGACCGCACTTTTTGGCCCGAACGACCGGATGCCGCACTTCGCGGCGGGCGAGTGGCAATGGCTCCGGCTTGTGGGGGATGGGACGCAGGTGGTCGTGCAAGCTGGCATGGGCGTGCTGGCGCGGGTCATCCTGAACGTGGCCGGTACGCGGGCGGCGTTTCATGATGTCGTCGGGGGACAGACGGCCGACGCGACCAACCTGATCGTCAACCTCCCGATCAACACGCTCGCGGTCGGGGAGTTCGACATTGGGGCCCCGTTCGATGATGGGCTGACCGTCATCACGACGGGAGCGGCCTCGGATCTGACGATCTTCTTCAGCGGACGCGCGTCCTACGTCTCGGCGCGCACCTTCGGAGCGTAGGCCATGGGGAAGCTCATGGATGCCCCGTCTTGGTACGCCCAGAATCCAGGGAAGACGCAGCAGGATTATTACAAGTGGATGTACCAGCCCCAAAATTATGCCCAGCAAATGGGCGCGACGGCGGATGAGCTGGCACAATTTGATCCCAACGTTTCGGCACTGGACCAAAAAAACGCCGGGGCGAATCGTGCGCTGGTCGATCGCAAGCACGCCGAGCGGCAGAACGACCCTCGGCGCGGTGGGCAAACCTTCGGGGGCGCCGGAGCGGCGCCTGCGGGCTTCGCGGGCGTGAGCCCAGGATTGCGGGCGCCTGGGGGTGCCATGGGTGTCGAGGCGCCATCTCCGGTCGGGGCTCGTCCTGGCATGGGCGCATCGGGGGCTGCGGGTGTCGCCCCCGGATTGCAGCCGCCGATGGCGAATGCGGGTGGGATGGGTCCGGCCGCCAAGCCTGGATTTCAGGGTGTCCGGCCCGGATCGACCGACCGCATCCGGCAGCAGCAAGCGGCTCGTGCGGCCCCTGGGGGGCTGCAGACCAGCATGGGACGGGCGGCAGGCCGTCGGTAAGCGATGCCGAAGGTTGCTTTCGACGGCTACAACCGCGGCATGCTTCTGCGGGACGGCCCACGCGTCTCCCCTCGCGGGTTCGTCCGCGGCGCCCTGAACGTCTGTTTTCCCGCGGGACGGGTCCGCTCGCGTCCCGGCCTCAAGCCAGCGCACGGCGCGGCCTTTCCGAATCCGATCCGGGGCATGGGCACACACATCCGGTCGGACGCTTCCCGCGACTACCTGATTGCCTCCGGCGCCGCGCTCTACCGGATGCCCCTCTACGGCGAGCCGATTCTGCTGCCATTGACGGGCATGCCCTCGACGCAGCAGACGCGCGTCGATCCGACCGGGGGCGTCCGGTTTTTGTCGCTCTCCGGCGCGGACAACACGACCTTCATCTTCGACGGGGTGAATCCGACGATCAAGTGGAACGGCCTCGCGCTCTCGAAGATGGGTCTCCCGACGCCGACCCTTCCCGCGGCTCCGACGCCCGCGGGCGGCACGACGATCGAAGCCGGCCCACGGGACTACTACCGGACGCTCCGATCCCCGGTCCACGAAAGCGATCTGTCGCTCCCGCTGGAGGTCGTCCAGGCCGGGGCCGGGGGCCAGACCTTTGCGTCGCCGGTCAATGGCGTCGATTTCGACGACCCGCAGGTGACGGAGTGGGCGCTCTATCGGACGTCGCTCCTGCGGGGGCAGATCTTCCTCGTCGGAACCGCGGACCTTGGCCTGTCCATCACGGACAACCTGACGGACGGGGTACTCGGGGCGGGGCGCGTCGCGGAAGCCCTCGTCAATCGCCCTCCCGACACGTCGCCCTTTTCGGGGCTCTTTCTCACCCTGGCCGAACATCAGTCGCTGCTCTGGGGGGTCGACACCTACGATCGCTCGACGGTGCGCTTCTCCTGGGGAACGGACCAGTTTATTGCCCCGGAAGGCTGGCCGGCGAATCGGACGATTCCGGTCGCGCATGGCGACGGGGACGAAATCACCGCCCTCGCGTCCTTTTTCGACTGGCTCGTGGTCTTCAAGCAGCTCTCGACCTGGGCGATCACGGGCACGCTTGATGCCGGCTACACCGTGGTCCCGATTCTGGCGGCGGGCGGCGGGCGGCGACTCGGGATCGGCTGCATCGCCGCGGATGCCGTGCTCCACCTGGGGAACGAACTGATCTTCCCGTCGCGGGACGGCTTCTACCTGATCGAGCGGTTTCAG
>ERZ1292625.701-Hain-H41-01um-R1-701-length-46890-cov-11_pt1 | contig 46890 bp, 45 predicted proteins | sample MGYA00564400_ERZ1292625 | MGnify/ENA primary metagenome ERZ1292625 (study PRJEB36523, sample SAMEA6512639) | groundwater metagenome | collected 2019-01-08 | study: AquaDiva: Metagenomics assemblies of 32 groundwater samples
TTAAAAGTTACTGATTAACTCTTAACAGATTGTCCGTTATATTGCAGCAGGATCAGAGTGTAGAGTGTAGAGTTAAGAGTAAGTGTAGAACTTGCCATACTAAAATTCCCCAATTCTGACAGCTTTGATTATAGCAGTTAACGTTTAATTAGCGTCATTCTCGAATTCCCTCTCCCTCTGGGACGAGGCGCAACATACATGTTGCGGGGTGAGGGCTAGGGTAATCCTGCTGGAAAAAAGCCTTCATCCCATCCTTCTCCCAGAGGGAGAAGGAGTCGCATCTCATTAACTCACTAATTAATCGTTAACTGCTATAGCATTATCCGGAGTAGTTTATATTCTGTCATGCCGCACTAACGTTATCCCCGATTTAGCGGGGATAGGAAATGTCAATTATGCAAGAAGTCTGCTCATAATTTCTTCGGCTGATAAATTGTTACAGGTGACAATATCCAGCTTTGGTAGAAGCTTCTGTATGCCATTTACCTCGTCCTTTTTTCCAAACCACATTAACTTATCACTTTTCATGATAAATGGCATATCTTCCAGATGATCGGTAAAAAATATTTTTTTTCTGTTTTCCCATTTTTGTTCGGAAATAAATTCCAGAACACGCCGCGCTTTCTCTTCACCGCGATTTTCTTTTTCATTCAGCCTTGTAGAGATGATATTGGCAAACCCGATGCGTGATGCAAATTTCTCGGCGTATAGTGATGTTGCGGCGGTGGCTATTACCGCATCGCATTTGCTTTTTGAGATCAGCTCCAGAATCTCCAGCATGTTAGGACGTATTTTTTTTTCCAGTTTAGCCACTATATTTTCTAAAGCATTGTCATCAGGGTTCTCAATCCACAAGCTATGTAAATCAGATTTTGTTTTTGCATGGCTGTGTTTCAGGATTTTCCTTCGGAAGAAGATTCTCCAGGCTCTGATACGCAATACGATGCGCTGCGTAAACTTCAAGCTGTCGAATTTCCCATACAAGAAATACGCCGCCCATATTTTAAAACTATTGATGGAAAGCAGAGTCTCATCGAGGTCTATAACTAATACCGCATCAGTTTTTAAAATCGAATGACCAGGGTAATCGGCAGAGGACATGGCGGTATAAGGTATAATCTGGTTGAACGAGAGGAGAGTCGGTAGTAACAGTAATCGCAGCGGTTTTAATAATACAATCAGAATTAGCTTCTGCTCGTACCACATCTAAAACTGCTTTCATAGTTTCACCGCTATCTATCGCGTCGTCAACGATTAATATTTTATAATTATCACATGCCCGTAGCGCACCTCTGATTGCTGAGAGTTCATCTATGTTCGGGGAAAATGACTGGCGTTCTGCTATTGGTTTTGAGTGGAGATATTTATGTTCTATAATTCTCAAGTAATCGGTAACCTTATATGGCAGCAAGCCTAATATTTTCTTAAGGCATTTAATCCGGCTTTTTTTCTGAGTGCCGGTTCGTTGGCGTGATATAGCAAGCAACAAAGGTTTTTTTTGTAATTCCTTTGCCATGATTTCAGCTATAATATATCCACCGGTACGGATACCGATAATTATGTCCGGTACAAAATTTTGCAGTATAAGCGCATTGAGGGCATTGCTGGCGTCTTGCAATCCAATATTATCTATTGTTTTGACAGTTATAGTGTGTTGCGACATAATGGCGTGCTCAAAATATATAAGGGGGTCTATATGTATGAAGTTTAATTCTGATAAGTTAACATATCATGTTTCATAGGTTAATATAGTATTTATATTTTAATATATATACTATTTTATGCATTATTTTGTCATTTTTAGGGTTGCATATCAGTATTAATAAAATGGTAAATATAGTTTTTCCTAATATATTAATATGTAATATATACAAGAGAAATATGTGTGTTATAGTGCCTGCTTCGATTAAATATGGATAAAAAATACAACAACTCATTTAAAACAACTAATTAGGAGATTAACCCATGCGTTATCAATTATTTATTACCGTATGCTCTGTTGCTTTCATTTCTTTGTCTGCTAGCGCCTATGATGCCAGTCCTGACGATGGTGTTCTCGGACAGATAGATAATTCTGCGGGGACAGTGATTGAACATCCAAAGAATCTGGCGGCTCCCAGGTCTTTGCCGGTAGCAAGGGATGGTGAAGTCATTGATTCTGTCGGCGGTGGCGCGACTGAGGCTGTTTTGCCAGTTGTCCAGACCGCAAACAGAGTCAGTTATATAACTGGCGGTATTGGCGATGAGGAATTAGCGGAAATAAACGCGCAGGAGTCTAATTTTAACGCCCGCATCGTTATGATTGCCACTAATGGTGAGTATATGAGCGAAATTGCTGTGCGTATTCTATCAAAAGATGGTGAATTAGTACGCCTCGAGGATGTAGGACCGTATTTATATGCCAATCTGCCTGACGGAAGCTATACTGTTGAAGCGGTTTCAAGCAGTGGCGGAATGAAAAGCGCGAAATTCACAGTTCCTGCCAAGAACCCTAAGGTTAAAACCGTCATCCGCTTTGATGAGTAGTTGATTTTACTATATTGGTGATGATTGTCGTGCAGGTTCGCCTTCACGCTTTCGCGTTTCTTCGCGTATTTTTTCAGCTAATCCGTCAATTGGCCTCATTCCTTGAACCGCGCTGCTGAGGCGGGATATAGTTTTTATATCAACGTCGGCGGCTGCTAAATCAGTCATAATATGAGTTTTGAAAGTTAGATTTATACTATTACCTGATGCTATATTTTTTACCCTTATAATATCCGCGATTAGTTCATCAAATGCATCGCCGCCTTTAAGTGCCACATCTTTTACCGTATCCATTAACTTATTCATTCGAGTTTGATAATCTGGCTGATTCTCAGGTAATCCATCAGGTGAAGATGTCATAATTAAATGCTCATTAGTGAGGGGGGTTATATATTAATTTACCAATTAATAGGTAACGACGACAAAAAAGCAAATTAAGTTTTTATTACAGTTTTAATATGCTGTAATACATCAGGATTTTTGCTCAAGAAGGGTCATCAGCTCGAGCCATTCGCCCTTACTCATGCCACTTTGTTCCTGTGTTACTTTTTCCCCGGCAATTAGTTTTTTTACTATGGTAAGCCCTTTTGCTGAAAGATTAGCACCGCCAACCCGGTAATCCATGAAGGCGGCGTAGGTTATAGGAACCCAGGCTTTTAAAACTTCAAGCATCGCCTCGGCATAAACACGGATTTCATATTGCGCGTGGCTATCAGCGCGTAGGGCAAGAAAATGCAGCAAATTATGCAGGTCGATTTTCCAATACCACTGCGTATAATAATTAAGCGACAAATTCATCCGCGCCAGTTCGCGCGCCAGCCCGCTTTTTTTCTCATCCAATATGTTTTCATCAGCGTCCATATTCAGCATTTCTTCATAATGCTCATAAACCTTGGTTGCATCCTCACGCAGTAATTGCAACACGCGCTGGGCTTCTTCGCCTTCCAACACATCACCACGCCCCTGATGGTTCAGGCGCGATTGTGACGCGAGTTGCTCAGGCGCAGGAATATAAAATTCCTTATCCATGATCGAATAACGCCCGGAATATTCATTCACATTGGCGGTGCGGTGGCGGATCCATTGGCGGGCGATAAAAATCGGCAGCTTGATATGGAATTTTATCTCGCACATTTCAAATGGCGTAGTGTGGCGGTGACGGAGAAGGTAATTGATAAGCCCCGCATCTTCATTTACTTTCTTGGTGCCTTTGCCATAAGAAACCCGCGCCGCCTGCACGATTGCGCTATCGGTTCCCATGTAATCCACCACCCGCACAAACCCGTGATCCAACACCGGAATAGGGGTGTATAACAACTCTTCCACACCAGCCGATATGTCGCGGAGTGTCTGGCGTTTTTCAGAACGCTGGTTATCAATTTCGGATTTTTGGCCGGCTGTAAGTAACATATTGATTTTCAACCATTTATTAGGAAACTGTAAATTTCAGGGATTTTTATAAGGATATTTGTAAGGCATAAAAAGGGCTTTTCAAACAAAAAAATAAGAATTTTGTCATGAAATCTTAATATAATGGAATTTGGCTGGTTTGTTGTATTATGCTACCATAACAGGTAATTTATTAATAAATGCACTTTGGGGAAAGTATGTCAGCTTCTGCTTATGATGATCGTGTAAGCGCACAGGCTAAAGAAGAAAAGCCTGCCATAGTTGTATGGGCGCCAATCGACAAAGATTCTGATATTAGAAAATTGCTTAAAAAGATTGCTGATGATCCGAAAGTTAGTGATGCACTAACGTTGATTGCTACTGAGCATGGGCTTGACGCTATTAATATAATAGTTGGCAGCAGGTCGCCTGACAGTTCTGGTGAAAAAATTATATTTGCCGAAGTAAATCTCCGTAAAATAGGAAATGATTTAGGTGAGAGGCAGGCTATTGCTGCTAAAATAAAAGAACTCATTGGAACTTCTACAGATGTTATTGCTATGGACGAACGGAAAGCCGGTATACCAAAAGCCCGTATACATCAGTTTGGTTACCATACATTAGAAAACATCCATGACTCCAGGACTAAAGAAACACCTAATAGAAGAGGTGGAGTATGAGCGAACAGGAGTCATTAGATGCCCAGTCATTCAGGATGCTGCGTGTTGGCGATATTGTCGGCAAGATGGTTGATTATGACGCAAATGGGAGATCTTTTGAGATACCCGGTATAAAGCAGTTACGAACAATGATGGGTGAGGGTGGAGAGCAGTTTCGTAAAGACCTTGTTTCAGTTAAAGAAGATATAAAAAATTCACTTAAAGAATTGAGCCAGGACAGGAATCAGTTCTGGCATCCTGAAGGGACCGGAAAAACTCCTGCTGAGACCCAGAAATCATTTGAGGAGGGCATGAAAGGCCTGAGTGATGAAGATTTGCAAAAAATGAAGGACAAAATCTCATCTCATATCGATCGCCTAAAAAATTTAAAATACAAAGATGGTGATAAAGAGCGCCCACTGACGGAAAAACAGATGAAGGTGCTTGGAATTACAACAAACATAGAATCGCTGACTCATATTAATGAGGAATTAGAAAAAATACAAAAAATAAGGAAGGGTGAATTAAACCCTGACGAAATAAAGAAAGATAGCGACCGTTATAATCGTTCAAAAGAGATAATTGATGCTAAATATGAAGCTGAGAAAAGAGGAAAAAAACTTAGCCCTCGCGAAGAGGAAGAACGTAAGCAATATGCACATGTTTATGATCAAGATAATCATCAAAAACAAAGAGAGCCTGATCCTCCTGCACCTAAGAGTAAAAATGCTCCAAAAGCACCTGATGCAAATCCACCTAAATCCAAAGGCTCTTCTTGGTTTGCTCCGTTAGTTGGACTCATAGCTGGTTTAAAAACGTTGATTGACGGTGGTTCACCAGCAGATGCTGCCAAGGATGCAGCAGAAGGTGCAGCTTCCAGTGTTCCCGGAGTTGGCGGGGTGCTTGCACCCAATGCTAATGAGAAAAAGGTGCGCGATATTGCCGATGTGCTGGGGATGACATACGGCGTAGCTGGCGCTATTGTTTGTGGCCCCGGCGGTCCGGGTGCTGCGGTTGGTTGCGGAGCGCTTGGTAATATAATCGGTACATTGACAACTGAAGAGATACTGCGTTTACATGAACGCCATGTTATGGGACACAAAGATGTAGAACCTTCAAACCTTGAAAAAGTGTTTGATGCTGCGGTTAAATACGGCAAGGTTAAAATTGATGATCTGAAGACCACTTTAGAAGAAGAAGTTAATAAACGTCGTGGCAAAGGTGAGCAAATAGCTTTGCTGGGCAATGAACATAATGAGCACGCATCTCTGAATAATGTTTCCAACATGTCAATGAGTTTGGATAGTAAAGTATTAGGTCTGGAAGATAACAAAGCATATATGTCTGCTGTGCGTAAATCCGCCTTGTCTTATGATATAAAATCTGGGCTGTCTGATGGGGCAAAAGAAGAACTTGATGTTGTAATGAGAGGTCTACGAAAGTCTGAAATTAGTGGTTTGCAGGAAGTTCAAGCCGCCCATGTCATTCCTAAAAATGTAGAAGCATCCCGAAGCAACAATAGTACTGATGTACTACAACCTAGATAAATGGGTAGTTTCCCTTATTAACTAAACCTGTTCGTCCTCGGGAAGCCAGTAGGTGGGAGCCTTCCGGCGTCAGCGCGGTTGCCAACCCAGGCTTTAAGATCGGTCTCAACCCGGGTTTTGCCGCCGAGTGCCCAGCTTAAACCATCTTTCAGTTTAAAGCATTTAACATCCGCCAGTTCGCCTTCTTTATATTTCTGCAAAGTAACGCCTTGCCCTTTTTTCATTACCGGAATTTGCGATAGCGGGAAAATAAGCAGTTTACGGTTTTCACCAATAATCGCCACATGGTCACCTTCCACTGGCACACAGATCATGGCCTTGGCTTTCTCCATTACATTAAGTATCTGTTTGCCGTTTTTGGTTTGCGCTTCAACATCAGTGGCTTCCACCACAAAACCTTTGCCGTTGCTGGCTGCGATAAGCAGTTTAAGCTCAGGCGCGAAAATGGAAATATCAACAATATCGACATCGCCTTCCATATCGATCATCAATCGCACCGGTTCGCCAAAGCCTTTGCCACGTGAGATTTTATCGCAGGGCAGGGTGTAAAACCTTCCGTTAGAAGCGAACAGCAACAGTTTATCGGTGGTCTGTGCGTGCAGCGCGAATTTTTCCTCGTCACCTTCTTTATGCTTCATGTCGGAAACATCAGTGAGATGCCCCTTAACTGCTCGTATCCACCCCATTTTTGAGCATAAAATCGTGATAGGTTCTTTTTCCACGAAGGCTTCAATATCAATGATTTTGTTGGTGGGAGCTTCGGCAAAATCAGTACGACGCTTGCCGAGCGCGGTTTTTTCCCCGAATTTTTTCTTAATCTCGCCGATTTCATCGCTGATTCTCTGGTTACGTTTCTCATCAGAAGCGAGCAGGGCTTTAAGTTCCTTCTGTTCCTTAGATAGTTCATCATGCTCACCACGAATTTCAAATTCTTCAAGTTTGCGTAAAGAACGCAGGCGCATATTCAGGATAGCTTCCACCTGAACTTCGCTAAGCTTCCATTTTTTCATCATGATCGGTTTTGGCTCATCCTCAGTGCGGATGATGCGGATAACCTCATCAAGATTCAGATAAGCAATTAAAAGTCCGCCAAGCACTTCCAGCCGGTGGGCGATTTTTTCCAGACGGTAATTAGTGCGCCGAACCAGAACTTCCATGCGGTGTTCAAGGAAGGCGAGGAGGATTTCTTTCAGGTTCATCACCTGTGGTGCGCCATTTGCATTCAGCACGTTCAAATTCATATTAAAACGTGTTTCCAGATCGGTAGCTTTAAACAGCGATTCCATCAGCATTTCCGGATCAACGCTACGGTTTTTCGGTTCCAGCACAATGCGTATTTCTTCAGCCGATTCATCAAGGATATTACCAAGCAATGGCAGTTTTTTATTTTTAAAAAGCTCAGCGATGCGCTCAATCAGCCGCGATTTCTGGATCTGGTAGGGTATTTCGGTAATGATAACTTGAAACAGGCCGTGGCTTAATTCTTCCTTGTTCCACTTGGCGCGCATGCGGATCGCGCCGCGTCCAACTTCATAAGCCGCCACGATATTTTCTGGGGTCTCCACGATTAATCCACCAGTCGGGAAATCAGGGCCAGCCACATATTGCATCAGTTTTGCCACACTGCAATCAGGGTGTTTGATAATATATTGCATGGCGTTGCACAGCTCGCCGACATTATGTGGTGGAATCGAAGTCGCCATACCCACCGCGATACCTTCCGAACCATTGGCAAGGAGGTTAGGGAAGGTGGCAGGCATTACAATTGGTTCTTCATCCTGACCATCATAAGTGGGGCGGAAATCAACGGTATTTTCATCAATCCCGTCAAGTATCGCCATCGCCACTTCGGTGAGTTTGGCTTCGGTATAACGCATTGCCGCGGCATTATCGCCATCAACCGAGCCGAAATTTCCCTGACCATCAACTAGCGGATAACGGACGGCAAATGATTGGGCGAGGCGCACCATAGCTTCATAAACCGCGCTATCACCGTGCGGATGATATTTACCAATCACGTCACCGACTACCCGCGCGCATTTTTTATAGCCAGATTTAGGGTCGAGCTTTAGCTGCAGCATGGCAAATAACAGGCGACGATGCACGGGCTTCAGCCCATCACGTACATCAGGCAAGCTGCGGGCGGTGATGGTGGAAAGCGCGTAGGCTAAATATTTTTCTTCCAGCGTGGTGCGGAAGGAAACAATATTTATCTGCTCAGGGTTAGACGATTTCGGTGGCATTCAATTCCTGTAATATATTTTGTAGGCGCACACGCGCAGCCGGAAGTTTTTTCCCATGCGGCGCAAGCAGCGAATGTTCCAAGAAATAGCCTGTAAGCTGCATTCCCGCAAGGGTTTCTTTATGATCGGGGTTCGGGGAGAGGGAACAAGAAAATTCCCTCTCCCGCTTGCGGGGGAGGGTTAGGGAGGGGGAGGTTAATTGGTTTGAAGGGGACTTCTTTAAATGTTCTGAGATTAAAGTTAGTACTCCCTCTATATTTTCCATTACATCATTATTCCAGAAGCGTAGAACTTCATATCCTTTATGGTTTAGAAATCTTGTGCGGGCTTCATCATATTCAATTTGTTCAGAATGTTGACCGCCATCTAACTCAATAATAAGATTTTTTTCCAGACATACAAAATCAACAATATATTTTTCATCAATAGGGTATTGCCTACGGAATCCATAGCCTTCAAAACGATGAGCACGGAGATGATACCAAAGTTTTTTTTCGGTTTCGGTTTGGTTGGTACGGAGCTGCCTTGCATATTCTGTGAGGTTTACTTCCCCCTCCCTAGCCCTCCCCCCTTCGGGGAGAGGGGATTTTCTTGTTCCATCTCCCGCTTGCGGTGGAGGGCTAGGGAGGGGAAGTAGGAAACTTGGCAAAGGCAACATCTTATCCTTATAGGGTTCGCCAGCTTCTCTACAAACTGCTCTACCGGATTTTGGAGAGACATAGATTAAATCATCGGTTACGCCAGTTGCCGCACATTCGCTTAAATCCAGCCCGAAACCGCTTTCGGCAAGTAGTGAAACTTCATATTTAACGTAAGTCCGCTGCCAGTTGTCACTGGCGGTAAGTGTGTGCAGGAATTCATGAAGGGCAGAAAATAACTTAGGGTAGGGGTGACGTTCGGGCAGCGCTATTTCGGTGATGGTGCAGGCGGCAGAAAGTGCTGCAAGTTTACCCTCATCCTGCATAATGTGGGCGGCGTGGGCTTCCAGTAATTCTAATTTAAATGTGCCAAGCTGCTGTGAAAGTCGCGCCTGCCAATGGCTGCTTACTACATTTCCGGATTGCACGATGCCGCGATTGTTTTTGGAACCAGCCGAGCGTACAACGCCAGCGAAAACTCCGTGTTCTCGCGCCAAAACTCTCACAACAGCACTGCTTTCCCCGTATTTTCGGGAAGAAAGAATTATGCTTGCGTCGCTCCAGTGCATATTCCTATGCCGCTTTCCTCTTTTTAAGCAATGGAGCGAGGTATTTTCCAGTGGCGCTTTCTTTGCAGGCGGCGACAGTTTGCGGAGTTCCACTCACAACTACTTTCCCGCCCTTATTACCACCGCCTGGCCCTATATCGATTACCCAGTCTGAGGTTTTTATTACATCCATATTATGCTCAATAACCAACACCGTATTACCAGTATCCACCAGCTTATGCAGAACATCGAGCAGCTTGGCGATGTCGTTGCTATGCAGTCCGGTTGTCGGTTCATCGAGTATGTATAAAGTCCTACCAGTGGCGCGTTTGGAAAGTTCTTTGGCAAGTTTTATGCGCTGCGCTTCACCGCCTGAGAGTGTGGTTGCCGATTGTCCGATATGGATATAACCGAGACCGACTTCCTGCAGAGCCAGCAGTTTCTCACGGATAGAAGGTTGTGCGGAGAAAAAGCCAACGCCTTCATCCACAGTCATTTCCAGAACTTCAGAGATTGATTTGTCTTTGTATTTTACTTCAAGTGTTTCGCGGTTATAGCGTTTGCCGTGGCAGACATCACATTTCACATAAACATCAGGCAGAAAATGCATCTCGATTTTTATCATACCGTCGCCCTGGCAGGCTTCACAGCGACCGCCTTTGACGTTAAATGAGAAACGTCCGGAAGCATAGCCTCTGGCTTTTGCTTCGGGAAGGGCGGCGAACCAGTCACGGATAGGAGTAAATGCTCCGGTGTAGGTTGCCGGGTTGGAACGTGGAGTGCGTCCGATTGGCGATTGGTCAATTTCGATTATCTTATCGATAAATTCCAGTCCGGTTATGCTGTCATGGATTCCTGGCATATCGCGGCTGCCATTCATTTTTTTGGAAATTGCTTTATATAATGTTTCTATAATCAACGAAGATTTGCCACCACCAGAAACTCCGGTTACCGAAGTAAAAGTTGCCAGTGGAATATCTACGCTGATATTTTTCAGGTTGTTTGCCCGCGCGCCATTTACGGATATTTTCTTATGTTTGGTAAAAGGGCGGAGCTTGTCGGGAATGGGAATGAATTTTTTACCGCTTAGATACTGCCCAGTTATGCTTTTCGGATTTTTTGCTACTTCAGCAGGTGTCCCTTCAGCTACGATTTGCCCGCCATGGATGCCAGCAGCAGGGCCTATGTCAATAAGATGATCGGCTGCACGCATGGTATCTTCATCATGTTCTACCACGATAACTGTGTTTCCTAAGTCGCGCAGGTGTTTAAGCGTGTGCAGCAGCCGTTCATTATCGCATTGGTGCAGACCGATTGAAGGCTCATCCAGCACATATAGCACTCCAGAAAGACCCGAGCCGATTTGTGAAGCAAGGCGGATGCGCTGCGATTCACCACCCGATAGCGTTCCCGATTCACGTGACAAAGTCAGGTATTCCAACCCTACATTCACCAGAAACTGCAAGCGTTCACGGATTTCTTTGAGAATTTTCTCAGCGATTTGTTGTTGTTTTTTGCTCAGCTTTTTATTGATATTTCCGAACCATTCATGTGCTGTATCAATAGTAAACTGTGTAACTTCACCAATATGCAGATCCCCGATTTTAACACATAGTGCCTCTTTTTTAAGGCGGTGACCACCGCAAGTATCACAGGCATGTTCATTCTGGAATTTACCCAGTTCTTCCCGCGCCCATTCACTGTCAGTTTCTTTCCAGCGACGCTCAAGGCTTGGTATAACACCTTCAAAGGGCTTGTTTACTGTGTAGTTCCGCGCACCATCGGCATAGGCTATCTTTATAGGTTCTTCGCCGGAGCCATATAAAATTATTTCCTGTATTTCCTTTGTCAGTTCGCGGAATGGTTTGCTCAGGCTGAAATTATAATGCTTTGCCAGCCCATCAAAAGTCTGGATGAAATATTTGCTCTGGCTGCTTGCCCACGGAGCGACTGCCCCTGCCATCAGCGTTTTGCTGCTATCAGGAACTACCAGATCAACATCAAAAGCCATCTGCATTCCCAGCCCATCGCAAGTTGGGCAAGCACCATACGGGCTGTTGAAAGAAAACAGGCGCGGTTCAATTTCGGAAATAGTAAAACCCGATACCGGACAGGCGAATTTGGAAGAAAGGGTGAAGCTGGTTTTGTCGTTTAGGTTTTCTACGGTGATTAAGCCGTTACTTATTCCCAGCGCGGTTGCAATACTGTCGGCAAGGCGGTTTCCTAGTTCTGAATTAATAACAATTCGGTCAACCACCACGTCAATATCGTGTTTTTTGTTTTTATCAATGGCAGGTAATTCGCCTATTTCATGAATTTCACCGTCGATTTTCAGCCGTTGAAAACCTTTTTTCTTCAGTTCGGCAATTTCTTTTTTATGTTCGCCTTTATGTCCACGCACGAATGGAGCGAGCAACAATATTTTTGTGTCCTCTTTAAGTTCCATAATGCGATCAACCATTTGTGAGATGGTCTGGCTTTCTATGGGAAGACCGGTGGCAGGGGAGTATGGCACGCCCACGCGGGCATAAAATAAGCGCAGATAGTCATAAATTTCGGTAACTGTGCCAACTGTGGAGCGCGGATTTCGCGAAGTGGTTTTTTGGTCAATGGCAATGGCAGGTGATAAACCGTCTATTGATTCCACGTCTGGTTTATCCTGAATATTAAGGAATTGGCGGGCATAAGACGAAAGACTTTCCACATAACGGCGTTGACCTTCGGCGTAAATCGTATCAAACGCCAGCGATGATTTTCCAGAACCGGAAGGGCCAGTAATTACCACCAATGCATCACGCGGAATATCAATATCAATATTTTTAAGGTTATGTTCTTTAGCTCCGCGCACGCGGATAAAATTATCGGTCATTTGTTGAGTAATCCAAATTATATGGTTAAACCAGAGGAACTGACGAGTCTAGCACGAGACTGGCACTAGTCAAATAGCAACTCTGGCACTACCTTAAACTTGCCAAACTTAAAGACAACCAAAAAATAAAATATACCATCCATTTGCAATATAACAGAAATAATCAAATTTGTGCTTATTATGATGTTGTCGCGAATAATTAACAATTTAGAGTGTTGACACAAATTAATTATTCTTGTACAATAAAAGCCAGTTAATATAGCGTTTTCGTATGCAGTAAAGTAAAGGTAGTAGTATGGCTTTATCAATGGCAATGATGAATGCAATTAAATCATCTCAAATTGTGGATTTGTCATGGGTTAATAGTGGTAGCGCGAGTTCTAATTCTGCTGATACACCAAGTGCTATCACAGTTAGTCATAGAAAGGAAGTAACACCAGAATCTGTAGATGCTCAGAGGTCTGATAGCGTTGCCAGTTTAGATAGTAGAGCAAAAGAACCCCATAGTGATATTAAACGACTTAATGACGTAGAGGGTATTAATCCAAAGTTTATTGAAGTTTATGAAAAATTGGCAAAAAGAATGGGTATATCTCCACCTCCTCCAGTTTATGTAAAGGACAGTGGCGATGTGGGGCTTTCAGCTGGGCTTACAAAGAAAGGTGAGCCAGTTATTGTTATGTCGTCTAAAGACTTGTTATCAAAACCTGATGAAGTTTTGTCTGCCATGGCACATGAACTGCAGCACATTATAAATGGGGATGGAAAAACTCACTCTATAGTGGAACAATGGAATCATGACAAGACAGGATCACAAATATATGACGAAATGATCAAAAGGGAATTAGGAGCGGATAATGGGGTTGCCGTTTTGTGTGATCCTAGTGCGTTTAAGAGGCGTAGAGAATCATCGTTCCAAGAAGAAGGTCATATATTAATGAAAGATATGGATAGTGGTGAAGTTAGTAAAATAAAACGTCCCACTAGCCATCCATCGGATCTGGAAAGAATGAAAACAGCAGACGAATTGCCGAAAAACACAGAGGGTTGTATTGCTGTTCCGCCTGACCTTAAGTCTATTGTTGTGGAGTCGAAGCCAGCACTCTCTCCTGAAGAACAGAGAAGGGCAGAGGAGGTATTCAAAAGTATGGGGATTGGACATAATGAAATTGTACCCCCTAGAATCCCTACGCCATCTGAGAAAGGGGCTACGATGGGACGGTAGCCTGAGTAAGAATCACCCGGTAACCTCTTTGATTTTGCTGGCTAATTGTTTGAGGGTGAAAGGTTTTGCAAGGAAGTTAAAGCTGCGTTCGGCACCATAGTTATTAACAAATACATCTTCAGCGTAACCGGAAATGAATATCACCTTCACATTAGGATAGTCTGGAATTATTTTCTCAATCATAGTAGGGCCAGTCATTCCCGGCATAATAACATCAGTAACAATAACTTCAACCTCACCGCCATGCTGTTGCATCAGTTCAATTGCAGTTTCAGCGCAATCAGCCTCTAGCACAGTATAACCCTTGTTTCGCAATGCTCGCCCCGCAAAGATACGCACTGGTGTTTCATCTTCCACCAATAAAATAGTACCCTTACCAGTTAAATCAACATTATCTGATTTTTCAGTTGCGGCGGTTTCAGCGACAGTTGCAGCAATTGCCTCATGCTGAGCGATACTTGGGAAAAACAGGCTGAAATTTGTGCCTTCATTTTCTTTGCTGGCAACATAGACATAGCCACCAGTCTGTTTAACAATACCAAATACTGTGGATAGCCCAAGACCAGTGCCGGAGCCAACTTCTTTGGTGGAAAAGAATGGCTCGAAAATTTTCTGCATAAGCAGTTTTGGAATCCCGCAACCAGTATCAATAACCTCCACCAGCACATAATCACCCTCAGCTATGGTGGAATCTTCCTCGGACGGGGCTATTAAATCCTTAGGTAGGGGGTGGGTTCTATCTATATGGCATTTGCTGGTGCGGATGGTAAGAGTTCCACCGTTCTTCATCGCATCACGCGCATTTACCGCGAGGTTTATTATAACCTGCTCTAATTGCCCCTGATCTGCCCTTACCCGCCCGATATCACGTCCATGCGTCATTTTCAGTTCGATATTCTCACCAATAAGCCGACGCACCAGATTCGCAAGATCCGCAAGCACATCGGTTAGATCAATAATTTTTGGTTGCAAGGTCTGTCTGCGGGAAAAAGCAAGCAACTGCCGCACCAGATTTGCTGCGCGGTTGGCATTCTGTTTAACCTGCATTATATCGGCAAATGACTGATCACCGGCGGGATGGCGCATAAGTAATAAATCACAAAAACCAATCATGGCGGTAAGCAGATTATTGAAATCATGGGCAACACCACCGGCAAGCTGACCAACTGCCTGCATTTTCTGAGAATGAGCAAAACGCATCTCAAGATTTTTTTGTTCGGTTACGTTAATCAGGTGCAGCATCAGTATCTTTTTGTCTTCACTAACTAACAAGCTGGAATATGCCGATACGATAATTTCACTATTGTTAGGAATGGTAAGTGAAAAAAACTCGGTTTCAGGAGCTGCGTTCCCATTCAGAAATTTCTTTAAAATAGCTTCTGCTTCAGCCTTCTTATCTTCAGAAATAATATCCAGAAAAGGAATTGGCATGCTGGAAGAAGCAATGGAATTATAGGTCAAGGCATGGAAGGCAGGATTGCAGTTGATTATATTGCCGGAAGAATCAAGCATGGCAATGGCAATAGGCGATAAATCAATGTAAATGCTGAAATCTTTATTCATATACTCTTCTCATTTCAAGAATTGGCTTCGTTAACCTTCGACTCGTGTAGTTTTTCTACACTTCGCCTCGGTTGTCTAGCCAATTCTTAAACTGCTTTGAGTATAATGTTTTTATCTACCAGGAATCTTTCTGATTTTTATTGGAGTAATCGCCTGTAGAATTTTCTCTGATCTGATGGAGGAATGCAGCATAACCAATTATAGCACCTTTTTCGTCATACATTGCCTTTTGTTCTATTGATGCCTTAACATGCCCTCCGATTTTTCTCTGTAAGCTCACCTCTCCATAAAAATTCTTAAGTTCAGGAACAGATATATCCAGCCCTGTCTGCGAAATTATGTCTTTCAGAGATAATGCTCGTTCTACCATTTCATCTTCATCAAAATCAAGCCATTGTTCCAATGTTATATTGGCGTAGGTGATATTGCCAAAAAGATCGATTATGTATGCGCCAACATCCATACTGTCAGTGATATAGGAGAAGAGCCCAAGATTGTTTTTATTAAATACAGGTGTTTTGTCATTAGTTGGGATCTCCGGGCCAAGCACACGCTTCTCCACAAACTCACGACCGCGCAGCAGCATATATCCCCTTGGCCGTGTAATAGGCTCGAAAGACATCATAATTCTGTGATGCTGTTTTTTGCTGTCAGTAAGGTCAAACACAACATTGCCACGCACATAACGTTCAATGGCGCTGAAAACATTTATCTGCTCTTCTTTTGAGACATGCCCTTGCTCAAGAATAATGCCAATGTCCCGGCGCGTTTCTTTATACAGATTTGGCAGCATTTCATGCAATGTCTTGCCAATGTAAACTATAGTGCCGTCATTTTTAATTATTATACATATCTCATTATTATGGGAAATAGCCGCAGCAAACAAGGCGTTCTGGAATTCTGTTGCCAGCACCAGATCACGGCTTCGCTGCACTGTATAGACAACATACGTACCTAAAACACCGAGCAAAACAAAGAGTATCTGGCTGAATACTATCAGGTCTTTTACCATGACACTAAGGAATACAGCTATCGGAAGTACTGAAGCAAACATCATTATCAGCGTTTGCCACATCGGCCTTCGTGTACGCACCACAAAATCCTGGCGACCATCTAAGCTAGTGGCGTTGTTTCTATATGATAAAATCTCGGTGAAGCGAATAGTCATAACTAACTGTTACCCATTATGAAATAATTATATAGAATACTAGAAAGATATTAAAAAAGCACAACATGTTTTTATGTTTTTTTGCCTTTGAGCTGATATACATAGGAAATAATTTTTGCCACAGCTTCGTAATGGGTGAAAGGGATTTCTTTATCAAGGTCGGTTGATGCAAACAGGGCGCGGGCTAGCGGCGGGTTTTCTATTACCGGAACATCATTCTCTTCTGCAATCTCACGAATTTTAAGCGCGATTAAATCCTGACCCTTTGCCACCACTGTCGGCGCGCTCATTGTATTTGTATCATATTTGAGTGCCACGGCAAAGTGGGTTGGGTTGGTTATTACTACATCTGCTTGTGGAACTGCCGCCATCATCCGGTTGCGCGCCCTTTCCATACGCAGCTGGCGCAGACGCTGCTTCACCATCGGGTCACCTTCCGATTGTTTATATTCATCCTTTAATTCCTGCTTGCTCATCCGCAGGGATTTCATATGCTGGAAACGCTGGAAGATAATATCGAACAATGCGATAAAAAACATGGCAATAACCACGCCGATAGCTATTCTTTTAGCAAGCATCCATAGGAACAGAAGCATGTTTTCAGTGCTTTGATTGGGCAGTTGGCGGATATGTGTAAGTTCCGGATAAACTGCCATGAAAGCAACAATTCCAACCAATACAACTTTGATGATATTTTTTGCAAAATCTACCAAAGAGCGAATGGAAAAAATGCGACCAAAACCGGCGATAGGAGAAATTTTATTCAGTTTGGGCAGCATTGGTTCGGCAGATAGAACAAAGCCATGCTGGAGGAAACTGGTAGCTATTGCCGAAATTATGGAGGCAAGTAAGGGCAGGGATATTATAGCAAATCCACCAAATGCCAGTTTGTAGAGTATCAGGCTTAATCCCTTTTGGTCGGCGGCCAAGCTATCGGCATCGCTAAGGAATGGGGCGAGGAGATTTTTTGTATCGCGCAATATAGGGGGCAGGAACCATGCAATTGTTATCGCAAGAACCATTAGCATAAAAAAATTGCCCAGCTCTTTTGAGTTGGCAAGATTACCTTTTTCCCGTGCCTCATCTAACTTTTTCTGCGATGGGTCTTCGGTTTTACTGTCTTTGTCCTCATCAGCCATTTCTTATGCCACTATCTATAGTTACAAAAATCACGGGGCTAAAAACATAGCGAGTGAGTCTTTTATATATTCCATATACCATAACAATATTGCACTGGCACTTATCATTAATATGAAAAAACTGATAAGCAGTTGCGGTGCCATTAGCAGGAAGAAAATCTGTATATTGGGCATGAGGCGGGCAATAATACCTGCGCCCAGATAAATCATAAGACCGATAACAATGTGTGGTGCTGCTATCTTCATTGCCATTTGGAATGAACTGCTGATTAAAATTGTCGCATGGTTGGCAAAATCATCAACATGTGGGAACTGCCCTATGCTAAATAATATATAACTGTCTGCCAGCCCTCGCAATATCAGGTGGTGCAGGTCAGTGGTGAATAATATCACCAGTGCCGATACTCCCAGTAAATTTCCAAGTGATGTTCCCTGTGCCTGTGACAGCGTTAAATCCTGAGTTACTGCCGAGGCAAGGCTGGACTGATAGGCAATAATCATCCCGCCCATATGAATGGCGGAAATAAGTATCCTGCTTATCCCGCCAAGGAATATGCCAATAAGAATTTCGGCAAGAAGCATGTTAAACAGCCGAAATATGTCTGCAGGCATAGTCGGGATATTATGCACTACCGGGGCAATCAACAGGCTGAACATTGCTGCCAAAAGCAACCTTACTCGCGTTGGGACATAAGCTTCACCAAAGCCAGGCAGAACCATGATTGCCGAACCCATCCGGCAAAATACCAAGAAGAAAGAGAAAAGCTGGGTAATTAAAATGTTTTCTAACATTTTACCACTATAGTATTGGGAAAATTTCTATACAAGTGCAGCCTGTATTAAAATATATACTCATTATGCAGAGGTCTCTTATGTATAATTATTATACATAATGAATATAATATTTATGGCAAAACTTTAACACAATAGTAACTAAGTCATAGTAGTGTTCCGGTTTGATTATAGGGAAACTTCTAAAAAACCATTTTGTTGTTTCAAGTTTACTGGGAAATATTTGCAAAATAAACCAATAAAGCAAAGACAACTCGACAAGCTTGGTATGGCAAGTTCATATAAGTTACTTGTGTTGAAATTATGAATATAAAATTATAGTGTTGGTATGTCCAAATCCAAGCATAAATCTTTTAATCTTCCCTATTTGCAGCATGATAGCTATTGGCTTAGTTTATTTGCGGAATCAGAAAATTTTGCTCCGAATATTTCCAATGAATTAAAAGAGATTGGCTATTACAAGGCTGTCGATGGGAGATGGGTGATTAAAACCCCGCGTCAGTGGTCGGATATATGGAGTGTAACTTATTCTATCTTAAAGAGAGCAAGGCTTGCAGATGTAATGGAAGTTTCTCTCACTACCGATAGTGATTTACCTATGCCAGAAAGTGGTGAGCGTAAGAAAGTTATAGCTATTCAAACTATCGCTGAGAATCTTTGGTTGGGCGAAGCATTGCATGAGGAGCGCGTGTTGTGTTATTTCCAGCCTATAGTTGGAGAAAAGCAGAAAATATTTGGTTTTGAATCGTTTGTCAGGGCTAAAAATTTAGATGGCAGTATCATTGGCGGTGATAAAATTATAAAAGCCAGCAAAGCCCTTAATATTGAATATATGATGGATCGTCACCTGCAGGTGCAGGCGGTAAAAACCTTTGCTGAGAGTGATTGCACAGGCTTTCTTTTTGTTAATTTCTTTCCAGGTTTTATCCATCGTCCATCGGTTTATTTAGAAGGGCTTAGCGAGGCAGCCAAGCTGTTTGGCATTGTACCAAAACATCTGGTATTGGAATTTACCCGCAGTGAAACAAAACGTGATATGAAACATTTAAAAAGCGTCTGCGATTATGCGAGGCAGCAAGGCTATTCAGTTGCTGTGGATGATATAATCACTGTTGATAGCGCAAAAACACTGGTGAGCGATATAAAACCAGATTTTGTAAAGATAGATAGCCATGCTCTTGGCAGTCTGGACTCGCAACTGACCCGCAACATAATTAGTCAGATAGTTGAGTTAGTCCATGCCAGTGGCAGCACCATAATAGCTGAAGGTGTGGAGACTGAGGAAGCATATGAACAGCTTAAACTTCTAGGAGTGGATCTGTTTCAAGGTTACTATTTCTCACCTCCAGCACCGATAACTAAAACGTAATTACTCCGCTTCGCTTTCACCAAGCTTAGTTCCAGCCGGAACATTAGCCTGATAATAAGCAATGGTCTTGTGGATAGCTGTTTTGAGATCGGTTGTTGGTTCCCAGCCTAATAATTTTTTAGCGTTTTCAACTTTGGGTATGCGCGCTTCCAGATCCTGATAGCCTGCGCCAAAAAATTCCGTGCCGCTTTTTACAGTGATTTTTACTTTACTTCTGACATTGGCGTAACCTTTGAATTTGCTCATAACCTCAATCATTGTATCTGCGAGCTGTGCCACCGAAACATCATTATCCGGATGACCTATATTGAAAATCTGACCATTGGCTTTGCCATCTTTATTTTCAATGATTTTTATCATCGCCTCGATAGCGTCATCTATATACAGGAAGCAGCGACGTTGTTTGCCGCCATCTACCAGTATAATTTCCCGTTCATGAAAAATATTGCTCAGGAACTGGGTGGCAACACGGCTGGAACCTTCCTTGGTTTCCCAGACATTATCCAGCCTTGGTCCAAACCAGTTAAACGGACGGAACAGGGTGAAGTTCAAATCCTTATGCTTCCCATAAGCATAAATAACTCTGTCCATAAGTTGCTTGCTGCTGGAATAAATCCAGCGTTCTTTTTTAATCGGTCCAGTTACAAAATTGCTTTCCTCTTCATCATAAGGAGTATCGGCACTCATCCCATATACTTCCGATGTTGACGGGAAAATCAGGCGTTTTTTATAGCGCACACAATGGCGGACAATTTCCAGGTTGGCTTCAAAATCAAGCTCAAAAACTGAAAGTGGATCACGCACATAAGTTGCTGGATTGGCTATGGCAACCAGAGGCAGGATAACATCACATTTTTTTACGTGGTATTCCACCCATTCTTTATTGATAGTGATATCGCCCTCAACGAAATGGAACTTAGGATTTTTTAGAAAATCGCTAATTTTATCCGAGCCAATATCCATAGCATAAATATCCCAGTCGCGGTTAGCGAGGATATGCTCACTTAAATGACTTCCGATAAACCCATTTGCACCTAATATTAAAATCTTCATAATTACTTTCCTGAATCCTTGCCTTCCAATATATTTTTAATCACATACCTTGGTGTATGCCTTACTTCTTTATAAATACGCCCAACATATTCCCCTATAATACCTAGACCAAGCATGGTAACGCTGACAAGGAAAAAGAGTATAGCGAATAGAGTAAAAACCCCTTCAGCCTCTGCGCCGAGGAAAATGCGCCTAAGTGCCAGATATAGCATCAAAAGGAAACTGGCTAGCGAACAAAACATGCCCATTATGGTAAAAACTTGCAGTGGCACCAGAGAGAATCCGGTTATCAGATCAAAATTGTAACGTACTAATTTATAAAGATTATAATTTGATTTGCCACCTGCCCGTTGCTCATGTCCTACATCTATCTCGGCGGGATTTGCAGCTAGTTCCTGACTTAGAGCCGTAATAAAGGGTGAAGCATCCCCAATTTTTATTATCTGGTCTATGATAGAGCGTTTATAGGCTCTAAGCATACATCCATGATCACCCATATCAATATTGGTAATCTTTTTACGGACTATATTGGAAATACGCGATACCGTCTTCCGCCATAATAAATCCTGACGATTGATTCTGCGTCCTCCTACCACATCATGGCCTTTTTCAATCAAGGCAAGAAGCTTAGGAATATCTTCAGGCGGGTTTTGCAGGTCACAGTCAAGGGTAATAACAACTTCACCCCTTAAATGCCCAAACCCTGCCATGATAGCAGGATGTTGTCCGTAATTGCGGATAAACTCTATTACCCGTACAACATCCGGGCGATTATTATATAAATCATTCAGTATTTTTTGTGAGCGGTCTTTACTGCCGTCATTAATGAAAATAACCTCATAACTATTGCCGCATCTGTCCATTACCGGTATTAGCCGTGAAAACATGATAGGTAACGTATTTTCCTCGTTATAAACGGGAATGACGATGGATATATAAGGGCTCATGGGGGACTCTTTATCTCCTTTTTAACGCCTTTTCCAGCGATTTTATTATAATAAATTCCCTCTCCCGCTTGCGGGGGAGGGTTAGGGAGGGGGATTTACTAATATTTCAAAAGTTACTTTCGCTTTTTCTTTCTTGGATAGTGAAAGTAAATTTCGCCTTTCCATAACATATAGATAATAACGAATAATATTGTACCTGCTACACCATATTGCTCTAAAATAGGAATAAATTTGTCCATGTCCTTACCCCTATGGCATATCTTTTATTGCGTCTTTAAACCAATCAAATTTACTAGCAAGATTTGCTAAACTAGCAGCTTGAACTTGTATACCGGTATTAAGTCCTCCAACTATCTCTATTTTATCTTCTTCTGGAATTCCCGTAATGATTTCAATTTTAACATATTGATTATCCAGGCAATATTTTGCACCCCCTCCCTAACCCTCCCCCGCAAGCGGGAGAGGGGATAAGAAAATTATTTTTTTAACACCTTTTCCAGCGATTTTATTACCCTGTCTTGTTCATCTATGGTCATGGTTGGGAATAATGGCAGGCTGAAAATACTATCTCCTGCCGCTAGGGAGTTAGGGAAATCATCAGGTTTCCAGCCATATTCCCGGGAATAATAAGTAAAAGTGTGGATTGACTGATAATGCAGACCAACGCCTATATTTTCTGCCTTCATGGCGTTTATCAGCCCGTCACGGTCAAGTCCGGCGGCATTTTGCTTAAGTTGGACTGTAAATAAATGCCAGGCATGGCTATGCGCGTATTGCGGTGCTTGTGGTAGGGTAAACTCCTCCCAATCTCCTAGAACTTCAAGGTAGCGATTGGCAAGGCTTGTACGTTTTTCAATAAAATTGGCAAGTTCCGGAAGCTGGTGTATCCCAAGTGCTGCCTGAATATCCATCATGTTATATTTAAACCCGGGCATTACCACATCATATTGTGGTGAGCCGGCTTTAGAGAAGCGATTAAACGCATTACGGTCAATCCCGTGGAAACGCAGCCTTTCCAAAGTATAGAGCAGGGCTGAATCGTTGGTTATGATAGCACCACCTTCACCTGTGGTTATATTCTTGTTAGGATGGAAGCTGATTACCTGAATATCGCCAAAACTACCAAGCCTCTTATCTTTATAGGTCGCGCCAATAGAGTGGGCGCAGTCTTCAATCACCCGCAGATTATGCTTTTTTGCCAGGTCATAAATTACGTCCATATCGCAGGGCAGACCTGCAAAATGTACCGGAATAATTGCCCGTGTTCTGCTGGTTATCGCAGCTTCGATAGCATCCGGGTTAATATTCAGTGTATTGGGGGCTATATCAACCAAAACAGGTTTTCCGCCAGCCTGTATAATAGTATTCAAAGTTGCCACAAAAGTCATTGGCGTGGTTATTACTTCATCGCCTTCTTTAAATCCTAAAGAAAGCAGCACCAGATGTAAGCCAGCAGTTGCTGAGGAAACACAGAGAACGCGCCTGTCTCCATGATATTTGGAAAGCATTTCCTCAAATTTATTTACTTTAGGACCGGTGGTTAACCAGCCGGAGCGTATGGTATCCACCACTTCGGCAATCGCTTCTTCGCTTATAGTTGGCTTAACAAAGGGTAAAAATTGCTGTTCTGACATCTCTTTAATTTACTGAATATTGTTCAATTTCTTTCTTAAGAAGTAGCGTTTTGCCATATTGCGATAGTTCGTGCAACTTACAGTCCATATTTTCTTTAATGTTTTTATAATCTTCAAGTTTTATAAATACATAAACACTGGTTTTAGCCGCCGCACATTTCTCCCAGAAATCATCAAGATCAATCATCCAGTCTTTGGCATTTGGCGTATATTTAGTGCCAAAATGAAGTTCGCCGGTCCATCCGGCAATTATTACATTCCGGTCAAGATACACCGGCAAATCCTGAAAGTAACTGTTATAGGAAACTACTATGTCATCATCTTTCAGCTGTGGTTTTAGAAGGTCGGTTAGCGGTTTTATGCTGCGTTCATCGAACTTTGGGGCAATATAGTTGGCAGAAATAAAGATTGCCACCATAATTCCCATTGCGGAAATAATTAAATCTTTCCTTATTGCCCAGATATTTGCCAGTCTATGACCTATCAATATAAAAATCGGCGGGAAAATAGGAAATATATAAGGAATAAGCTTAGAATTAGAAGAAGAAAAGAAGAGCAGGGGAAGCAATATCCAGATAATTAGGAATAATTTGTTATCTTTGTGAAAGTGAGAATCTTTTGAAATTACTATGGACTTAATCTGATGCCCTAGATTCCGCATCAAGTGCGGGATGACAAAAAATATCCACGGTATCGCCCCCACTAAAGTAACCACTATGAAAAACCACCATGGGGCGGTGCGCCTGTGTTCGTTACTCAGGAAACGGTTAAAATGCTCATGGATAAAGTAAAAATCCAGGAACTGCGGATGTTCCATCGCCATTAGAATATGCCACGGAGCAGCAATGGCGAGGAATAACAGCGTTCCGGTAAACAAGCGTGCTTCTTTCAGGATTTTCCAGTTTTTTGTAAATATTATCCAGCTGCCTATAACTAGGCCAGGTATCACGATGCCAATCAGCCCTTTGGTCATTACGGCAAGGGCTGCTGAGGCATACATAAAATAATAAAATTTTTTCCGCCTTGTTACCTGCGCGAATATAAAGCTGGATATGGTGCAGGTAATAAACAGCGTAACCGGAGCATCAAGCATCGCAACCCGGCTAAGGCAATAGCCCATAACCGAAGTGGCAAGAGAAGCTGCTGCCAGCAATCCAGTCATTCTGTTATATAACAACCTGCCAGTTGCATAAGTCACAAGGCAGGTGAGGGTGACAACCAATGTTGTTGCCATCCTGCCCATGAATTCATTATTGCCAAGATTTAAGAAGAAAGCCTGCATCCAGTAAAAAAGAGGTGGTTTCTCAAAATACTGCACAGCATTTATATGCGGAGTGATAAAATCACCTGTAGCCAGCATCTGGCGGGGAATTTCTATATAGCGTGCTTCGCTTGGCGTTATGTATGGTCGCACACCAAGCCCTATGCAGAAGAATAGGAAAATCAGAACAAACAATAATAAGAAATCTTTCTGCCAACTGCTATTGCTACGCTCATTTACCATCAACGGATTCCAAAAATTATCTAAATGCTATGTTTATTGATTTATTTCTCACAATGCCATTCTGCCTATTAAAGCGCAAATGTTTGCGTAATTGCCTTCCATTGTAATATCGTATCCTATTCAAATGAAAACTTTTTCTTGCGTAATCTTATAAGTATTACATCCAATAATTACAGTTTTTAAGACAGATTTATTGAAAGCATTTTGCGTAATTGTCAAACTAAAAATTCTATTAACATGTTAATATATATATATAATGTTGCGTAATCGTCGCGTAATTATGGGCTTGATAATAATAGTGTAGTACATTAGTATAGCATAATATGGATACAGTTAGAGTAGATAAAGCACTTAAAAGACTAAATGAGAGTTTGGCTAACATACCTCATGAGCTTAATGATCTTGATTGGAAAATAGATATTTCCAGTAAAGGTGATAAATTAGCCCAACATATTTCTGCATACTCAAATTATCCTGATGGAGGATTTTTAATATTTGGTATAAAAAGTGATGGAAATATACAAACATTAGAAAAGAATCAAGTGGAGGAAATAATAAGAAAGATAGGCAATATTGCCCGTGATGGGGTAGAGCCTAAGGTTGCAATAGAACATAAAGTAATGCCTTTTAGAGAATCTTATATATTAATTATTTCTATTCCTGAAACTATTGCAAAGCCAGTGCATATTAAAGGAAAAGGAATTGAGTTTTCTTACATAAGATCTGGTGCATCAACTCGCCAAATGTCTCGTCAAGAATTAGCGCAGTGTCTATTAAATTCTCCTCCTCCTAGATATGAAGAACAAGACGCTTGTCTTTTAGGAAGTTTATCAGAAATTACAGCAAAACTTGAGTGTGAATCTTTTTTTGAATTATTGGGGTTGCCTTTTCCATCAACAGAGGCTGCAATTGCAGCAGAACTAATAAAACATAAATTGATAAAAAGAATAAAAGATCAATACACTATAACTAATCTTGGCGTATTAATAGCTGCCAAAGATATGTCAACTTTTGACGGTCATCAACGACGCGGTATCAGAGTAATTTTTTATAAGACATCTAATAAACTTGAGAAAACTGATGAAGTGCTTGGTAAACGTGGATATGCAATTGGTTTTAGGCAAATGATAGATTATATTGCAAAAAGATTGCCAAGACATGAAGAAATAAAGGGAGCACTTAGGCAGGATGTATCACTTTTTCCAATAATAGTACTGCGGGAAATTGTTGCCAATGCAATCATTCATCAAGATTTAATGATTCATGATGTCAATCCTCGTATTGAAATATTTACTGATAGAATAGAGGTAACAAATCCAGGAATTTTATTATCATCTATTACGGTTGATCGCATAATTGATACAGATAGACCACGCAATGAATTATTAGCGCGTATAATGCATAAATTAAATATATGTGAGGATAGGGGCAGTGGCATTGATAGAGCGTTACAAGAAGTAGAGTATTATGGGTTGCCGCCATTAAAATTTGAAGAAAGTGAAGCATCATTTAAGGTAATAATATATGCGCCACGTGCATATAAGGATATGAGTCCAGATGAGCGCATAAGAGCTTGTTATCAGCATTGTGTATTGCGTCATATATCTAACGGTAAAATGACAAATGCTTCTTTAAGAGAAAGATTTAAAATATCTCCAACAAATTATCCGATGGTATCAAAAGTGATTAAGGAATCATTGGAAGCAAATAAAATAAAAATAGGCAATCCTGATATGGAATCTACTAAATATATTTATTATATTCCATATTGGGCAAAATAGGATTTTATTAGTAATATTCGCGCTCATTTACCATCAACGGATTCCCTGCAATTTCTGCCAGAAAGAATCACCAAGCTCTACATCCTGTTCGTTATTTGGTCTTTCTGATGAGTCTGGCGTGTTGCTGTTCCACGGCATACCAGAGAAAAATCCCCTCTCTATTGGCAGTTCAGTTGCCGGAGTGTTTACTAATGCTTCTTTCATAAAATCATGCCAGATTGCGGCAGGAAGAGTACCACCTGTTACTTTTTTCATTGGTTCGTTATCATCATTGCCTACCCACACACCGGCAACCAGATCGGGCGTGTAGCCTATGAACCAGGCATCTTTATAGTCAGAAGTTGTTCCGGTTTTTCCGGCTGCCGACCTGCCTATCTGCGCACTACGTCCAGTCCCACTGGTGATTACGCTAGTCAGCATTTCATTCATCATTGCTACGATATTTTCATTAAGCACATTGCTTTTTTTCTCACCACGGCGTTTATAAAGTACTTTATCATGAACGGTGCGTATCTCGATGATACCATATGGGTAAACAACATTGCCACCTGCTGCCAGATGGGCATAAGCGTTGGTAAGTTCTAATAAATCAACTTCTGTGGCTCCTAGTGCGATACTGGGTAGTGGCTGCATTTCTTCCGAGATTCCAAGCCTTTTTGCCATGGCAATAACCTGCTTGCGACCAACTGCTTCACTGATACGTACGGCAATGGTGTTAATTGATTCGGCTAATGCTTCTTTAAGAGTCATTTCGCCACTGTATTTATGGGTATAATTCTGTGGTTGCCAGCGTCCGCCTGCAATTTTTATGGAAAGTGGTGCATCTTCCATTATTGTGTCCGGTGTCATTCCGTCTTCCAGTCCAGCCATATATACAAATGGTTTAAACGCCGAACCAGGTTGCCGTCGGGATTGGGTGGCTCGGTTATACTGGCTTTCTGCATAGTTAAGCCCACCTATCATTGCTCTTAACGCACCGTCTGGTGACATTGCTATCATGGCTGCCTGTGATGCGTTCATTTTCTCAAAATTCTTGGTTATAACATCATTTACCGTTCTTTCGGCTATTATCTGCCATTTGGGCTGCAAAGTAGTGGTAACTATCAGGTCATCATCAACACTACCTATATATTCAGGGAGCTGATCTACTACCCAATCGGCGAAGTAGAAGGTGCTTTGTGAGTTTGCTTTACGACCTTTCATAGAGTTTTCAAGTTCTTTTCTGGCATTCTGCGATTGCTCTTTGGTCAGATAACCCGCATCTTCCATATTGACCAGAACCTGATCTGCGCGTTTACGTGAAAGTGACGGATTGCTGGTTGGTGCGTAGCGGGAAGGAGCTTTAAGCAAGCCAGCTACAATTGCTGATTCGGCAAGAACCATGTCACGGGCGGATTTATCAAAATAGCGTTTTGCCGCTGCATCAACCCCATAACTGCCTGCGCCCAGATATACGCGGTTCAGGTAAATCGCCATAATTTCTTCTTTGGAAAAATTATATTCCAGTTTGAAAGCCAGCAGCATCTCTTTAAGTTTACGGATTATAGTGCGTTCCGGCGTGAGGAATACATTCTTTGCGACTTGTTGGGTAATGGTGCTGCCACCTTGTACCACATGTCCGGCTTTTATATTGGCAATGGTAGCTCGGAGCAAGCCTATAGGATCGATGCCGAAATGGTGCCGGAAATTACGATCTTCAGTGGCAATCACTGCGGAAATAAGTGTAGATGGCAAGTCTTTGTAGCTTATATATTCGCCATAAACATCGCCAAAACTGCCGATTATCTGTCCGTCTTCGGATTTTATCAGAACGCTCTGAGCTTTGGTTACTTTGTTCAGATCATCAATATTCGGCAGGGTCAGCATTAATACACCAAGAAACAGAGTAACAGCCAGAGTTCCGTAAAGAGCCGACTTAAATATAAAGCGTTTTATATGCGCTACCAACCCACTTTCCCTCTTGGCTCTGGCAGCTCGGTAAGAAGGATAATTAGTAGAAGTTTTTTTTCTGGTTTTGCTATTACGCGAGGAATCGGCGGTCTTTTTTACTTTTTTACGCCTGCGTTTTGGTCTGAATTTTTTCAGGAGTGATTTGATATTCATGGCATATCCTGGCTATTCTTGGCTTTTTTATTCATATAAATCAGTTTCTTTACAGCTAGCTTTGCCAATTGTTTTTTTTCAGTAGTGCGCGCGCCTATTATAGATACTTCTCTAAGGGTAGCTGGATCAAAGGCAGTTACTTTGACAGAGTTGCCAATAACTACATACTCCACGATATAGCTGTCATCATCCCTGCTTTCATCATCAGGATTTGTCACAGTTCTATATCGCTCTGTAGCTTGGTTTCAGGACGTTTGCTCATTTTTACCCTGGTTATCTGCATAGCTGATTTTCCTACTACTGTACAATCAAATCCATACAGCGCATGAACCTCACCAATAGACGGTATTTCCTGAACCTCATGGATGAGAAGACCGGCTATTGTTGAAGCATTGTCATCGGGCAGATTCCAGCCAAGATGGCGGTTAAGATCGCGCAAAGTAACGCTGCCATTGATAAGGTAGCTGTCTTCACCAAGTTTCTGTATTTCGTTTTCGACTTCGTCATGCTCATCATCAATATCACCGACTATTTCTTCGATAATATCTTCCAGCGTTACAATTCCCTGCCATCCGCCATATTCATCAACTACGAAGGCAAAATGCTGCCTCTTGCTGCGGAAAGCGAGAAGCTGGCTGCGCAAGCTGGTAGTTTCCGGTATGAACCACGGTTTACTGCATATGGAAACTATCGCTTCAGTGGTAAGTGAATTGTTCTGTTCACGTATTATCTTGATAAGGTTCTTAACGTGCAGCACCCCGATTATATTATCCGGTTCGCCTTGCCATAAAGGTATGCGGCTATGCATGGTTGACACTGCCATTCTTACCAGATCATCCGGTGGCAAATCCGCATCCAGAGTTTCTACTTCCATACGGTGTACCATGATATCTTCTACTTCAATATCGTTCAGGTCAAGGATACTGCCAAGCATGTCACGATCCTGTTTGATCATTTTTCCTTCGCGGTGGTGTAACTCGATAGTACCGCGTATTACATCCGTGCTGGAAATTAAAGTATTCGTTTTATTAATATCTATCCCGAACAGGCGCAGCATTGTGCGTATTAGCAGCTGTATGGTATAGGTAATAGGTTTGAATAATTTTATCAGGAATAATAACGGTTTTGCAAATATCAGCGACACACGCTCGGCATTTTGTATAGCATAAGTTTTGGGCAGGACTTCACTGAATATTACCACGAGCAAGGTCATTATAACGGTTACGATAACCAGACCATTCTCATCTCCGAACAGACGGACGGAAAGTGTGGTTGCAATTGCTGATGCAGCAATGTTAACAGCATTATTACATAGAAGAACCGTACCAATCATGGATTCCTTGTTTTTACGCAGGCGGCTTACGATTTGCGCCCGTTTATTGCCGTCCATGACTAGCTGATAGATGCGCGCGCGCGACACCGCGGTGAGGGCTGTTTCTGCTGCTGAGAACAATGCCGAAATAAGCAGGAACAGAAAAATCGTTAAACCGTAGAATATTATTTCATTATACATGCTGAATCTTTAGTGTGTGCGAATATCTTGAGCGTTATTTTGTTTTACATTTACACCAATTCTTAAACCAAAAGCATCTAAAACTTTTGTAAGAGTATCAAGACGTGGATTGCCTTGCCTTGATAATGAGCGATACAAAGCTTCACGAGTTACATCTGTTTTCTTTGATAATTTTGTCATACCGCCAGATTGAGCATCAGCCACATGCTTTAGGGCAAGTTTGAACAAATCAATATTACCATTTTCAAGGCATTCTTCGAGATATAATGCTGCAATCTCGGGATTTGAAAGTAGCTTTCTGCTGGTTTCATCAAAAGATGTGCTTGCTTTATTATTCCTCATAACTTGGTTCTTTCCTCATAATCTAAAAGATACTGCTTAGCTTTATCTATCGCATTTTGTTGGTCTTTTTTTGTTGAACCAGCTAGGAGTAGAATAATTTTATTTCCAGTTTTTTTATCCTTTAACTTTAACAACCATTCACCAAAAGGTTTTTTACCATCAGCAGTTACATATTCTAAAACCTCAAATACAGACATACTGTAACCTATATATTACATTTAAGCAAGTTGATTTATACTCATTCTGTATAATTATTATACAGAATGAGTATGAAAATCGAGTCCGAAAGACCGATTTTTCGCTGCGAAGCGAGCGTATCTTCAAATAAGAACTGTATAGTTCTTATTTGAGACCTCTGCATAATGCGTTTTTCGTCATTGCGAGGAGGCGAAGCCGACGTGGCAATCCAGTAAAATTAAGCATCATAGAAAGATGGATTGCTTCCTGCCACGCTACGCTCGCAGTCGCAATGACGCATTATGCAGAGGTCTCTATTTGTAATTATTATAATTCTTCCATAAGAACATTACGAATTATCTCAGGATTTACGTCTTTTTGGATAAATGTTTTGCCAATTCCGTATGTTAGAACAAAAGTGAGCTTTCCATTACTGGTTTTTTTGTCATGTAAAAAATGCTTCATGAGCGCGTCTATATCCCAATCTTTGCGAATGGAAAGAGGCGAGATATTAAGCCCAACATTCTGTAGATGAGTTTTAGCCAGTAGCAAATCCTGTTCAGGGCAGATGCCCATTTTTACCGAGGTGGCAAATGCCAGAACCATGCCGATTGCCACTGCTTCGCCGTGCAGCAAAGTTTCACTATAACCGGTTTCTGCCTCAAAAGCATGGGCGAAAGTATGTCCAAAATTGAGTAGGGCGCGAATATTCTGTTCTTTCTCATCAGCTGCGACAATTGCCGCTTTTGCTGCACAGCTTTTAATGATCGCCTGTGCTTGCAAGGAAGAATCACCGGAAAGCATGGCTGCTGCGTTTTGTTCCAGCCAGTTGAAAAAATCCGGATCATTGATAAACCCATATTTGACAACTTCCGCATATCCGGAAAGAAGCTCACGCTTGGGCAAGGTTTTAAGCGTTGTTACGTCAGCAAGGACAAGTACAGGCTGATGAAAACTACCTATCAGGTTTTTTCCGAAGCCGGAGTTAATTCCGGTTTTGCCGCCGACAGAGCTGTCAACCTGTGATAGCAGTGTGGTTGGAATTTGAATGAAATCCACCCCGCGCAGCAGGACGCTTGCAGCAAAGCCGGTTAGATCTCCGATAACGCCCCCGCCAAGAGCAATCAATACTGTGTTCCTGTCCGGTTTCTGCTCCAGCAGATTTTCCATCAACTGCGCAAATGAGCTGAGACTTTTCGTAGCTTCGCCGGCAGGAACAATAAGACAGCGGAAACTGATTCCTGCTTCTTCCAGAGAATTAGACAATCGGTGCAGGTAAAATTTTGCTACGTTGTTATCGCTTACGATTATGACATTTCGCCCTTTTATCAGTGGTGATATATGGCGACCAGCATCAGCCAGCAACCTTTCTCCAACCAGAATGTCATAACCGCGCTCACCAAGATTTACATGCAGTTTTTCAACCATTTTTTTTCTGCCATTCCTTGAGTGCACTGATAATATCTTCAACTACCGATTCGTGTGGCCCCGTATTGCTGTCTATGGTTATGTCAGCTTGTGCGTATATCGGATAACGTTCATCAATAAGCTTTTGCAATATTTCGCTCTTATCCCCAGTTTTTAGTAATGGCCTGTTATCGCGGCGCGAAACGCGTTCCAGAAGTACTGGTAGATCGGCCTTGAGCCATACGGAAATAGCCTTTTCTGCAATTGTATCACGAATCACCGGTTGGATGAATGCGCCACCACCAGTTGCAACTATGCATGGAGAGCCAGTCATAAGCCTAATAATAACTCGTTGTTCCAGATCCCTGAATATCGATTCACCATAACTTTCAAAAATGTCGGAAATGCTGCAACCGGCTGCTTCCACGATTTCCGTGTCAGAATCAATGAATTGCAGATTAAGAGCATTTGCCAGCCTGCGTCCTATGGTCGATTTGCCTGCACCCATCAATCCTACCAGCACAATAGGACATGATACCTGGCTGGAAACATCTATATTGTTTGGTTGTTTATCGCTCATTTTACTTTTATAAAAACATTGCTATCATCTACATAATTAAATGAATTAAGAAATAATGCAACAGAAGCTAGTGTAATTCTGTATAATTATTATACAGAATTATTATGAAAATCGAGTCCGAAAGACCAATATTGGCTTCGCCGCCCTTCGGGTTCGCTGCGAAGCGAGCGTAACTACAAATAATAACTAATAGTGTGTTTTTTATGGCTAGACCGACATCAGTGGTAAAAACTAATCGAGAAGACTTTCTCCTCGTGGAGCAATTTATTGAAATGATGGTATCCGAGCGTATGGCATCTTCAGGAACTGTTTCCGCATATAAAAGAGACCTGCTTGGATTTTCAGGCTATTGCAGCAGCGTTGGAGAAAATGTATGTAAGATTTCACGCAGTTCTATTGAAAAATATATTGCTTCCTTAAACGCAGAAGGTGTGAGCGTTTCTACAATTGCCCGCAAATTATCGGTTCTGCGTCAGTTTTTTACTTTTTTATATACGGAAAAACATCGCCATGACGACCCGGTAAGCACTATAGATTCTCCTAAACTACCTAAACGCCTGCCTGCGGTGCTGACACGTGAGGATGTTCTTCTGTTGCTTGAAGCCGCACGTAGTGATGAATCCGCGAAGGGAATACGCTTGCAGGCCATGCTGGAATTGATGTATGGCGCAGGTCTTAGGGTTTCAGAATTAGTCAGTCTTAAGCTCTCTGCCTTGCAGGTTCGTGAGGGTAGAGCCAATGTTGATGCGGATTTTATTATTGTGCGCGGCAAGGGTAATAAGGAACGTATGGTGCCGCTGCATGATAAGGCAAAACAGGCTTTATCACACTATCTTGATGTACGCTCCCAATTTCTCGGTAACCAGAAATTATCGCCATGGTTATTTCCCTATCACCGTGCTGTGGGGTACATAACCCGCCAGCAATTTGGAGTTATGCTTAAAGAACTAGCACTTAAGGCGCAGATTGATCCGGCAAAATTTTCTCCGCATACGCTGCGGCATTCTTTTGCCACTCATTTGCTCGAAGGTGGAGCTGATCTCAGAGTGATACAGGAATTGCTAGGACATTCCGATATTTCCACCACTCAGATATACACACATATTGCTGGTGATAGGCTTAATAAATTGGTGCGGGAGCATCACCCTCTTGGAAAAAAGAATAAAGAGCAGGTATAGATAGCTCTATATATAAGACCTCTGCATAATGCGCCATTGCGACTGCGAGCATAGCGTGGCAGGAAGCAATTCATTTTTCTATGATGCTTGATTTTACTGGATTGCCGCGAAGGCTACGCCTTCTCGCAATGACGAAAAACGCATTATGCAGAGGTCTTTATATTTGCTTAATATAAAAAACTGGCTACAACTTGAACAAATAACTTAGCATAAATTCAGGAAAATATGTTCTCCCCTAAAAGCTCCTGGGCACAACCTTCTTTATCAAGGGATTTTAAGCTGCTTGCAGTGGCGGTGTTGGTTGTTTTTGTTCTTATTTCCGGCGGTATAACCTATAGAACTTACGAAAGACACTCCGAACGTGTGGCGGGCGATCTGGAAAAGGAAGCGCAGCGTATAGAGAGTGTTATTTCCAGTGAGATGGAAAACGTCAGCTTCATGTTAACCTCGCTTGGTCGCCAGATTATTATTGAGCCTGAGCTGGATTACAACAATGTATCCAATCTGCTTAAGTCATTTGATAATAAGAATTATATATACAGTATTTTTTCCTGGACAGATATTGACAAGAAAATGGTGGTTAGCAGTAATAAGGGTATACTTAAGGAGCCAGTCGATCTTTCTGACCGCGATTTTATTCAGCAGGCTTCGTCTGACTCATGGAAAGTGCATATTGGCAGACCGATTGAAGGTCGCGTATCAGGAAAATGGGTTATTCCTGTTTCTATGGGGATTACCAGTTATACTGGGAAATTTCTAGGTATTATATCAATCAGTATCGATATAGATATTCTTACCGAGCAGATTCTTAACCTAGTGCGGCGCGACGGTATCAGTTTTGCAGTGGTCAGCAAGGAGATGGTGAAGCTTGCAGAAATATCTGACAATAAGAATTTCATTAATGATAACTTCCCTGCAACTAAATTTGTTAATGTTGATTTCGATAAAAACCCAAGCGGTCTTGTATCAAAGGGAGATATCGTGTGGGGAACGGGAATCTATTCCTATTACCGCGCTTCAGAAAATTATCCTTACATAGTTATGATGGGATATAATGCCAATTATAGTGATGAAGCGGTTCGCACCATGCTCTGGTCGAGGCTCCTTATGATTCTGGCGGTTGCTTTATTTCTGGTTTCTTTTTTATGGATTGTGCGCCTTCGGGTCATTAAACCGGTTCTTGATATGACCGGAATTGTTTCTTCTATTGCCCGCGGTGAAAAATTTGTGCCTATGCAGCAAAATGGTTCGGTTGAGATTGAAGGTCTGGCAGCGCAGGTGCAGCTGGTAAGTAAATATATTGATGAAAATAAGCGCATCGAAAGTGAGCTGCGCAATAAAATGTTTTTTCTTAAAAAAGCTAAGGAAAATTCTGAAATTAACATGCTCAGTAAATCTGAGTTTCTTGCTTATGTAGCGCAGGATATGCGTATGCCGATAAATAACATTATCGGTTTTTCTCAGGTGCTAAGGGATCAGGTGTATGGCGCGATTGAAAACCGCAAATACAGGCAATATGCCAATGATATCTTTGTAACTTCCAATCAATTAATAGATAAAATCCAGAATATAATATTACATTCTAAAACGGAAATAGGGCATATAGAATTGCAGGAAAAATCACTGGATGTATCGCTTGCCGTTAGTTCTATATTGCGGCAGATGGCTGATAAACTGCAATCCAGAAAAGTCAGCATAAAAATGCAGATGGATGATGATATACCTAATCTCCTTGCGGATGAATTCAGGTTTCAGCAGATTATAAGCAATTTACTGCTCATTATGCTTGATGAAACCAAGGAAGATGAGTTCATCCGCTTTGAAGCAAAAATTGTAAATGAACATCGCGACAGGCAGTTTCTGGTATTGGTTATTGGAAATTCAGGTAACGCAACAGTATCAAAGGATAGATTATTCGCGCTTGCGTCGAAATTATTCGCGTCCATGTCTAATAATTCCGAAGGCAATTATAATCCTAGAATTGCAGAAAATGAGATAAGCGACTTACGTTTTATTTTGGCAAGAAAACTAACAGAAATGCATGGTTGTGTCTTGCATACTGAAACTCATGACGAGAAGATTAAAAATTACCTGATCTTTTTCCCATCATCACGGATAGTGTTCAGGGATGAAGAGGAGTCGTGAAAGATAATTGTAAACAGTCATAACCCAGCAGTTTTAGCTCCAAACTTACCAAACCATGTTTTTACCTGATGCTTTGCTTTTTCAAATCGCATAACATCGGCAATCCTTCTATCCAGAAATTCCCAGGTGGCTTCCTGTCCGATACTATTATCATTTAACCAGAATAATAATGTTGATGAATATACTGTGGCAAGAGTCAGGCGTTTGCTGTAGAAATTAAAATCGGTAGAAGTGTCACCGATTGCGTACCAGATATTATCTACCGTTTCGTAGAGTGCCCGCAAACCTCGATGCGTATAAAACGGCAATGAGTGCATTGCGACACTTCTGCGTACCGCTTCCAGGTGAGGTGTTTGCAGTTCAAGGCGCAGACGGACTGCAAGAGTAATTTTAGCCCGGATTTTCATATTATCCATGTGATAATGCGATAGTGCTTCCAGCATCTGACCGTCAGCCAGACGTGAATAAGCATCCACCGCGTCGATTGCCCCGCCTGAAAATACCCGAACAATATCGGTTTTCTTGTAACCGGCAGATACTGCAGCCTTACCTAAAGTCTGCATGTTCCAGCCCTCAAACGGCACCAGTGGCAGGGCGTGGCTCACTATATCAATGCTTGCTTTGATCTTATCCATTGCTGACCTATAAAAATTTGTAAACTGACGCATGTTAAGCGACAGAGAGTATATGCTACACCTAGTTTACATGTAGGTCTAATTCTTTTGTATCTTCGGTTTTCTTATTAGGAACCATTCTGATACACTCTCGCGGAAGAATAATAGAAACGGTGGTTCCGATACCGTTAGAGCTGGTAATTTCTACCTTACCACCGTGCAGGGCAACAAATTCTTTGGTTAGTGCCAAGCCTATTCCTATATGATGGTTATTTTTTGCTGTCCAACAATTATCCTGCTGTAAAGCCTCGCGTATATCATGGCATTTCAGATCATTTATACCCACTCCATTATCGTGGATTGAAAGGCGCAGTTCATTTTTTCCTTCGCGCCCTATTTCTATAGTAACTTCACCACCGGCATGGTTGAATTTAATGGCATTTGCCAGCAGATGCCCAAGCACATGCTGGATTTTAAGCCGGTCAATAAACAGCAGGATATTTCCTTTAGGAATGTAGGACAACTCAACTTTTGCAGTCTGGGCGTGGTGTGATTGAGTTTTGATAACGTGTTTTACCAAATCATTTATATAAACTTCTGTACATTCTAAAGTCACCCTGCCGGCATCGACATTAGCAATCTCAAGCAAATCTTCGATTTTTGCCAGCAAGTCGTGCCCGCTTTCCTGTATATGTTTTATATAGCTGGCATATTGTGGGTTATTGATTTCACCAAAAACGCCTTTTTCCATAATTTGCGAAAAACCAATAACAGCGTTCAGGGGAGTGCGTAGCTCATGACTCATATTGGCAAGAAATTCGGAGCGTGAACGCAGAGCAAGCTCGGCTTCCAGCCTTGCTTTCTGCAATGTGCTTTGTGTCTGCATATGCTCATGGATATTCTCAATAAGACATATGTAATGTTCTGGTTTCTGGTAAATAGTGAACTGATACCAATAATATTTCTCATCATTATGCTGCATTTTAAGACGGAGAATCTGAGGTTTTGCATCCTCCAGCATGGACGAATAACTATGCAGCGCGCTATTCAGCCTGTCACGGAAATCATTATGGATTATTTTAATAAATTCCGCTCCATGAACCTTACTTGCCGCATGATTAGTTATTCTTTCAAAGTTACGTGACACATAGGAGCAATCACCGGAAGCATTTAGCAGGCATAAAATCTGTGTTCCATATTCAGTCAGATATTTGTATTTCTCATCAGCATAGGAATTGTTTACAACTTTTTTCCCAAAAACATTGCTGGTGACAGAGGCTTCATTTTCCGTTTCAGATGGTTCTTTCAGTATCTGTGAAAATTCATTTAAGACTATGTTTAGTCTTTGAATCAGTACATAATCTTCTAAAGAGGACTGGTGCTTTTCCAGTTCATTTTTATACTTGGCGATTACATTAGTAACCGTTGATTTAATAATGTCGACATTATTTTCATAGTTAGAAGCAGTCTTTGGTGACAGTGACTCACTGCATCTCACAGTGTGAGCTCCGCCTGTTTCTTTATTTAAATGTGCAGCACGAAATTCTGATAGTAACACCCTGTTTATGCCTCTTTTTATTGCCTTTTCCCGCGAAACAGCATAGATGAAACAATTTTCGAATGACTTTTTTATATAAAATTTTATGCATTATTTACAAAAAATTTACACTTAAGCTACTACTATATGTTGTGGTATATAAAAAAGAATAATTAAACTTGCCGATGTTGTATAAAGGCAACAAATTGTGAATGATAAATTAGTATTTAACTAACAAAATGATTGCACCATTTTGACGCTGCCTATGGTGCATAAAATCGCGCTTTCGGCTTGCGATTTTCGTAGCTGATTAAGCTTAACCAGCTATAATCAGCTGCTTGATTATTTCGCAAGCATTTCAGAAAGTTTTCCGGAAGCTTCCAGAGCGTGCAGATCATCGCAACCGCCAACATGCGTGTCGCCTATAAAGATTTGCGGCACTGTCCTGCGCCCACCAGATTTAGTAATCATCTCTTGCTGCAGATTTTCATCATGGGTGATGTCTATTTCCACAATGGCATCGGAGGCACCTTTGCGCTGCAAAAGACCTTTGGCTTTAGTGCAGTAGGGACAGTAATCTTTAGTGTATATGGTAATTTTTTGCATATGGTCTTTATAGCATGGATTTTTCCAGTTCGTCAATCGCCCACTCAGCCATTTCTGCGACCAATGGTGATTCATCGTTTTTCAGTGGATTTATTGTGGGCAGTAATGAAGCGTCACCGCTATTGCCAATAGCTATAAGAACATTGCGCACAAAGCGATCGCGACCAATGCGCTTAACTGGAGATTTACGGAATAAGCTGCGGAAAGCTGCGTCATCAAGCACTACCAGATCCTTAAGCAGTGGGGATTGCAGCTCTGCGCGAGGGTGATAGGCGGTTTCGTTCGCAGTTTTGGCAAATTTATTCCACGGGCAGATGGCAAGGCAATCATCGCAGCCATAGATGCGGTTGCCTATGGCCTTGCGGAATTCAAGCGGAATTTGCCCTTTATGCTCAATAGTGAGATAGGAAATGCATTTGCGCGCGTCAATTTTTCCGGCAGCAGTGAAAGCATTGGTTGGGCAGATATCAAGGCATTTTGTGCAGCTTCCGCAATTATCGGCAGCACTGTTGTCAGGTTCTATTTTTAAAGTAGTAAAAATTGCGCCAAGGAACAGCCATGAACCGAATTCACGGCTGACCAGACAGGTATGTTTTCCCTGCCAGCCAAGCCCGGCACGTTCTGCTAGAGGTTTTTCCATTATTGGCGCGGTATCGACAAAGACTTTTACATCGCAGCTATATTCCTGCGCCACCCAGCCAGCAAGCTTCTTCAGCCGTTTTTTGATTACGTCGTGATAATCTTCATTGAGCGCGTAACAGGAGATATTGCCTATGGTTTTTTGCTCCAACTTTTCCATCGGGTTGCTATCAGGCGCGTAATTATGCCCGAGCATGATAACTGACCGTGCCTCTGCCCATAAAGCTTTTGGTGATGAGCGGTACGGTGCTTTTTCCAGCATCCAGCCCATATCGCCGTGATGGTTGTTTTCTAGGAAATTATAAAGATTTGTGCTGATTTCCAGTGGCAAATCGGCAACGTAAAAACCAACCGCATCAAAGCCAATGGCTTTTGCCTGCTCTGTTATTGATTTTTTTATTGCATCAGACATAAATAGTGGCTAGTGCTAGTGGTTGGTGGTTAGTGATGTTTTATATCAATAAAATATCTCTATTGCCACTGACTTTCTTACTTAAGCACTAGTCACTAACCACTAGCACTAGCCACTCATATGAATCCAGTCGTTGAACAATATTTCCCTATCCTGATTTTCCTTGGCATTGCCGTTGCCTTGTCCATTATAATGATATTCGCTCCGATGATTATCGGCAGGCAGAAGCCGGATGCTGAGAAGGTTTCGCCGTATGAGTGCGGGTTTGAGGCTTTTGGTGATGCGCGTGGTAAGTTCGATGTACGCTTTTATCTGGTGGCGATTTTATTTATCATTTTTGATCTGGAAGTAGCATTTTTATTCCCGTGGGCAGTGTCACTGCGCGACATAGGGGTGGCTGGTTTCTGGTCAATGATGGCGTTTTTGTTCGTGCTTACTGTTGGCTTTATTTATGAATGGAAAAAGGGAGCTTTAGAATGGGAATAAAGATAGGCATTAGGGATTAGGCTTTAGGGATTAAAGAAAAATATGACTCAGCACTCAGCACTCAGCACTCAAAACTTGCAAGACGCGCTCCTTAATGACGTGGTGGAAGAATATAACGATAAAGGCTTTGTCATAACCAATTTTGACAAGCTGGCTAATTGGGCGAGGGCGGGTAGCCTGTGGCCGATGACTTTTGGTCTTGCCTGCTGCGCGGTGGAGATGATGCAGGCGGCTGCTTCGCGCTATGACATGGATCATCTTGGAGTAGTGTTTCGTCCCAGCCCGCGTCAGGCAGACGTTATGATTGTGGCGGGAACGCTGTGCAATAAAATGGCACCGGCACTGCGTAAAGTATATGATCAGATGGCAGAGCCACGCTATGTGATTTCCATGGGAAGCTGCGCCAATGGTGGTGGATATTATCATTATTCCTATTCCGTGGTGCGTGGTTGTGACCGCATTGTCCCCGTTGATATTTATGTTCCCGGTTGCCCGCCGACCGCAGAAGCCTTGATGTATGGAATTTTGCAGCTACAGAAAAAAATCCGCCGCACTGGGAGTATCATAAGGTGAGTAAGGAGTTACCATATGGCAGGAATTTCTACATGATTCGCCATGCTGAAACCGAGGATAATCAGAATAAGGTTGTAAGCGGCAAGGCTAGTGAAACGGTTTTAACGGATGAGGGTAGGAGGCAAGCAATAGAGGTGCGACAACTTCTTACAAAGATAGAGCTGCCTATTGACCGTATCATTACCAGCGAAATGCACAGGGTTGTAGATACGGCAAAGTTAATAAGTGACAGTGATGCTCTACGCCATGTACCACATATTAAAGATAGTGGAATTAACGAGCGTAATTATGGTGCAGCAGAGGGAATGTCTGACAAAGAGCGAGATAAAATTAAAAAGAGTGGTAAAAAAATTGAAGGGGAAGAGCCGAAGGATATTTTGAGTACCAGAACAATAAAGGCAATTGCAAAAGAGCTGCGCAATTATAGTGGCATACCTTTGTTTGTTACTCACGGAGGTAATATTCGCCGAGTTCTGGAGAATACGTTGGGTGATAATGTCGCAAAACGTGAATATATAACGAATTGCACTCTATATGAATTTATTGCTCCTAAAGAAAAAGGCGAGGATTGGAAAGTAAATGTTCTAGAGCTTGATGATAATAAAGAAATAAAACGCCATAATTTTGGAGAGAAAACGTCTAAAGTAGGTAGGCTGGTTAGTGTCAGGAATGAACGACAAATAGGGATAGATGGGATATGATCTTCGATGACAAATGGCTGGAAGATTTTGCTGCAACGTCAGAAATCGTTGGTGGCGAGCAGGTTCTGAACGTTAAGCCGGATAATTTATTGCCGTTACTCACCTCTTTGCGTGATGACAAGGATATGCTCTTCACCCAGCTTGTTGATATTGCCGGTGTTGATTTTCCTGAGCGTGAGCAGCGTTTTGAAGTTGTATATCTGCTGCTTAGCCTTAAGAAAAATGAGCGTTTACGCGTGCGGGTTTGCGCTGATGAAAAAACTCCGATTCCTTCTTCTATATCATTATTTTCCTCAGCCGGATGGTATGAACGGGAAGCGTGGGATATGTATGGTATTCTATTCTCCGATCATCCCGACCTGCGCCGGATACTTACTGACTATGGTTTTGAAGGTCATCCACAGCGCAAGGATTTCCCGCTGACCGGCTATGTTGAGCTTCGCTACGATGTTGAGCAGAAACGCGTGGTATATGAACCGGTTAAGCTCAACCAGGCATACCGCAATTTTGATTATTTAAGTCCGTGGGAAGGTCAGTGCTAGTGGCTAGTGTTAGTGATTAGTGAAAAGAAAGCAAAAAATGTCAGGAAAAAAAACACCATCCACCATCCACCGTCCATCATTCACCATAAGACCTGCCCGCCTCGAAGATTTTGAGGAGATATACGATATTTTCTGCGACGTGCTGAATGAAGGAAAAACTTATTCATACACTCTGGCGGAGATGACACCTGAAAGATCTCTGGCTTATTGGATTTCAGCCAAGGGAACGCATTGTATGGTTGCCGATATTGACGGAAAAGTGGCGGGGGTCGTGGCTGTCCGCCCGCATCGAACGGGCAGGGCGCACCATGTCGCTAATGCTTCTTTTATTGTGCATCCCGATTACAGAAGGCTGGGAATTGCGCGCGCGCTTGGTGAAGCCGCGCTTAAATACGCAAAAAAACATGGCTATAAAGCCATGCAGTTTAATTTTGTGGTCAGTGTTAATAAAATAGCTGTTGAGCTTTGGCAATCTCTTGGTTTCAAGATAGTCGGAACCTTGCCAAAAGGCTTTGACCATGCCAGTAAAGGTCTGGTTGATGTTTATATAATGCACAGGTTTTTGTAGGGAATATATGCCAGAAATTAGCCGATTTTTTGGTATAATTATTTGTATGTTTGCAAATGAACATGCACCAGCGCATTTTCATGCTTATTATCAAGATTTTGAAATTGCAGTTGAAATAGAAACTGGTATTGTAGATGGACGTTTTCCGCCTAGTCAATTACGTTCGGTGCTTGATTGGCTTGAGCTGCATCGTGATGAATTGATGGAAAACTGGAATATTGCGGTTGGGCATGGTATATTGAATAAAATTAAACCGTTATAATAGGGGATTATTATGGCTAATTATGCAAAGTTAATTGAAGCATCCTATGCAGGGGATTATAGCGTTAATCTATGTTTTTCTGATGGGGTATGCGGCATTGTTGATTTAGAAAGTGAGTTATGGGGTGAAATGTTTGAACCTTTGAAGGATAAAAAACTTTTTGCACAAGCTCGTATTTCTCCAGAAATACCAGTATTAATTTGGCCAAATGGAGCAGATTTTGCCCCAGAATTTTTATATGAACGTGCTAAGCAAGCTGCTAATAATAGCCATTAGAGAAATTTATGCGTGAAGAAGAATACAGAAAATGGTTTGAGCAAAATGCGCCTAATGTAAAAAACCCAAGAATTACTGAATTACGAAAAATAGAATCTCACTATGGAAATATTGATGAGCATTTTGCAAATGGAACTTATCAAGGAATAATAGATTCTTTACAATACTCAATGAAAGACAAAAGAGAAAATAAACCTAACCCTTCAAAAATCATAATGGGTGATAATGTTGATTTGCGAGAAAATCTTGCCACATATAAAGCTGCTGCTATGCGCTATCAAGAATTTCTTAATGATTGCGAATTTCAACCTGACTCTTTGGAAACCCAAGGCACTATATCTAATAGCGATATTGCCTCCAATGAAGAAACTCAAAAACAGAGATTGTCTATTGAGCGAGATATGCAGGTTGCATTGCGGAGGAATATAAAAAGTCTTGAGCCATCACTTAAAGATTTTGATGGCGGAAAGGAATTGGTAGTTGATTCTGGTCGTATAGATATTACTTGTGAAGATAATGATGGTTATATCGTTGTGATTGAGCTTAAAGCTGGCAAAGCACCAGAAAGTTCAATCGCTCAGATACTGGGGTATATGGGAGATTTGGCAAAAGCAGAGAATAGGTCTCTAGTTAGAGGAATTTTAGTAGCACATGACTTTAGCAACCGCACGAAATCTGCTGCTAGTGTAGTGCCTACGTTAAAGCTAATGAAATACTCTATAGAGTTTAAGTTTACGGCAGAAGAATAGCAATTATCTTGAAAAGACAACATAAACTTAATAGACTTACAACTAACAACCAGTAACTAGCAACTAATAATAAAATGACCCAAGAAACCACCAAAACAACCACTACCATCAATTTCGGGCCGCAGCATCCAGCGGCGCATGGGGTTTTGCGCCTTGTTCTAGAGATGGACGGCGAGGTGATTGAGCGTGCTGATCCGCATATCGGGCTTCTGCATCGCGGCACGGAAAAACTAATTGAGCATAAAACCTATCTACAGGCACTGCCGTATTTTGACCGCCTTGATTATGTGTCGCCGATGGCGCAAGAACATTGTTATTCTCTGGCTGTAGAAAAATTGCTTGGTTGTGAAGTGCCACTACGCGCACAATATATCCGGGTGATGTTTTGTGAGCTCACCCGCATCTTAAACCATATTCTTAATGTCACGACGCAAGCCCTTGATATTGGAGCAATGACACCCCTGTTATGGCTATTTGAGGAGCGGGAAAAAATATTGGAATTTTATGAGAGGGCATCAGGTGCTCGTTTCCATTCTGCATACATAAGGCCAGGTGGTGTGCATCAGGATATTCCAAAAGGACTGAACGAAGATGTGCTGAAATTCGTAGAAGGCTTTACCAAATATATTGACGATGTCGATAATCTCTTAAGCGAAAACCGTATTTTTAAACAGCGTTTGGTTGATATTGGCGTGGTTTCTGCCAAGCAGGCGCAGGATTGGGGATTTTCAGGGGCGATGCTGCGCGGTTCGGGTGTGGCTTGGGATTTGCGTAAATCTCAACCTTATGATTGTTACTCGCAGCTTGATTTCGATATTCCTATCGGTAAAAATGGTGATTGTTATGATCGTTATCTGGTGCGTATGGAAGAAATGCGCCAGTCGTTGCGAATTATCAAGCAGTGCGTTGAAAAAATGCCGGAAGGCCCTGTAGTGACCGGAGACCCTAAGATTGCTCCGCCGAAACGTGCTCTTATGAAGCAATCTATGGAAGCTTTAATTCATCATTTCAAGCTATATAGTGAAGGTTATCATGTTCCGGTCGGCGAAACCTACACTGCGGTGGAAGCTCCAAAAGGCGAGTTTGGCGTATATTTAGTTGCAGATGGAACAAATAAGCCTTATCGTTGTAAGATAAAAGCCCCGGGATTTGCCCATCTGCAGGCTCTTGAATTTATGAGCAAAGGGCACATGCTGGCGGATGTGGTGGCAATTATTGGTACAATGGATGTTGTGTTTGGCGAGATTGACCGATGAAAATGCTTTTTTCAGTTTTTCTTCTATTATTCAGTATACTGCCTTTATTTTCTGTGAATGCGCAGGTTGTAAGGTCTGCACAAACAGAGCAAGTGGCAATTGAAAGCAAACCTACCAGCAGTCGTGATGTATTTCCTACGTTGCCGCCATCGGCATTTTGCAAAAAAGAAGATCTGATAGGTATATGGAAGCTAGTGATGCTCTATGAGGTTCCTTCCGGCAGAGAGATAGAAATTTATACACAAAGACCATTGCAATATTATGTTTTTGAAGCTGATTCGCGCTATGGTGAATATGTAAGCATATTAAGTGCGGCAACTTTGAAGGAAGTGCATGATAGCGTCATGAAAGGGCAAAGACAAATATTGCAATATTCACTTAATAAAAGCGGGATGGTATTTTTTTATAAGGATGGTACTGCTGTTGACAGCCTTGCCTGTTTTATTGTAGCGAAGACCAACCCTCCCTTCGCCAAAGGGCAGTTGCTGCTGATGCCGTCGGAAAAATCGGCAAGGGGCAGGCTGGTAAAAATTTATCAGAAAAGGTTTATGGAGTTGGAAATTCCCCCTGCAGTTGTATTTAAAAGCGATGATGATTCAGACGAACTGTTAAAGGAGCAGTTAAAATGATAACCAAAAGTGCGACAAGAAGAATAGTAGAATTAAAATTATGAGCAATAAATATCACTACCATCCGGAATTAGAGCCGGAAAGCTTTGTGTTTACTCCTGAAAACCTGCAAGAGGCAGGTGTCATAATTTCCAGATATCCGCAGGGAAGGCAGCAAAGCGCGGTTATGCCGCTTCTTGCCCTTGCCCAGAAGCAAAATAATAACTGGCTGCCGAAAATAGCAATGGATTATGTGGCAAATATGCTGGGAATGCCACCAGTCAAAGTCTATGAAGTTGCCAGTTTTTATACAATGTATAATTTGCAGCCGGTAGGTAAGCATTTTGTGCAGGTATGTACCACAACACCATGCTGGCTGAAAGGTTCAGATAAAATAGTTGAAGCCTGCGAAAACCGCCTTGGTGTAAAAATCGGCGAAACAACAGACGATGGGCAGTTCACATTACGTGAAGTGGAATGTCTTGGCGCATGCGTGAATGCGCCTATGTGTCAGGTAACTAGCTTTGGTGGTGATGATAATTATTATGAGGATCTGACTCCTGATTCAGTTATAAAAATAATTGATTCTCTGATGAGTGGTGAAAAACCTAAGGTTGGTCCGCAAAGTGGCAGGAAATCTAGCGAGCCAAAAGGTTAAATGCCCTCAATGGGTAAATTAAGCAATAAAATGACGAAAAACCATTGGTTATTGCTTGAATATTGTTCGTTATTTTTATTACTGCCAGTTCTTCTTTCCGTTTTGAAGGTAGGAGGAGCAATTTATTTTATAATGTGGTTGGTAACTTCTATCTGCATATTTGCTTCATACAGGTATCATGCGTATAAATTTGGGGCAGACTAGAATATCAAGGCACTTAATAATGAATCACTTAGAGTGATTTTCATTCGATTTTTCCCATTGGCAGCGGTTCTTGCAATATTTACTTATATCAATGTTCCAGAGCGGTCCCCAGTTCTAGACTGAAGTGCAACACTTGCTGTAAGGCTGTGTTGCTATGGAA
>ERZ1292625.702-Hain-H41-01um-R1-702-length-46873-cov-7_pt1 | contig 46873 bp, 69 predicted proteins | sample MGYA00564400_ERZ1292625 | MGnify/ENA primary metagenome ERZ1292625 (study PRJEB36523, sample SAMEA6512639) | groundwater metagenome | collected 2019-01-08 | study: AquaDiva: Metagenomics assemblies of 32 groundwater samples
CACAGAAGCCCACACAGAATCCCACACAGAAGCCCTCACAGAAGCCATCACAGAATCCCTCACAGAAGTCCCCACAGAAGTCCCCACAGAAGCCCACACAGAATCCCTCACAGAAGCCCCAATTTTTTTATCCTTTTTTAGCAGTCCATCAGCTTCCATTTTTTGCACTACCATTCTAGTAATTCCTTGTGATAATGGAGAATTACACCAAACAATTTTTGGTTTTTTTAATCCTATAATTTTATACATCTCAACAATTCCTTCCTCAGCTTCTTTCCGATTAGCCTTCTCAGTTGATAACCCAATAGCAGTCCATTTATCAATAAATTCTTGGAATCGTGCTTCTTGCCCTTTTGTAAGTTTTCCTATTTTTTCCATAAAAATAAAGAATTAATCAACGACACGCCTAACCACAGAATCATTGAAGTGATCAATTTCTCTCTCATTTATCTGCTTATAAATCCCGGGCATCACCTTTATAGTTTCATGGTCTGAGGTATGGCTGTGTTCTGCCACATCTAAAAGCTGAATATAGGTATTTCCCTTTTCGTCCTGCATTATTTTCATTTTTTGCGGGTCAGCAACCTTTAGCTGATGAATTGAACCCGTAGCTTCTCCCCTGGCAGTAATATAACTGCCATTATGTTCTATGATTTTTAAGTTTTCTGGGAGTTTATCAGTCGGGCGGAGATTCACATCCCCGCTTCTCGAATGTTTTTGTTTTATATTCATATTTTTGCTTTTTAATAATATTTTTCAGCGACCTTTATTTATAGATAATTTCCTCTTCTTTTTTGTTTATTGCGAGGCTATGATTGTACGAAGAAATAATTACACTTACTCTCATAAATTATATTAAATTTCTCTAATCTCTACTTTAATTACTTTATTCGGTTGGTTTTTACCAATTATTGGGTTGGGCAATGCCTGCAATTTTTTAAGTTCCTCTTTTGCGTCTTTTAATGAGTCAAAAATACTTACGCTGGGATTTTTAATCCCGCCACCCCAATCAGTTATAGCCCAACATTTTTTTAATATTTTCATAAATTTAAAACTTCTTGTCTTAATTTTTCCTTTCCCATTTTAATATAAGTTTCATTTAATTCTATCATAATAAACCGTCTCCTCAATTTTTTAGCGACAACAGCCGTAGTAGATGTTCCCGCAAAAATATCCATTACTATTCCTGATTCGTATTCTGGGTTTTCACAGAGGCATTTAGTAAAGCCGAAAAATTCTTTATCAGCACTTTTTTTTGGAATATTATAGACAGAACCTTGTGATTTTTCTCCATCTCCAACAATATGTCCTCCTCTTTTAACTGAACTTCCAACATACTCATTTTTAATTATCTTCTCCACAATAAACCCGCATTTCTTGCAAATCTTTTCAGGACAGGTCGCCTTTATAGGTATTTCCACCAATGCTGTCGGAAACTTAGCAAAGTGCAGTTCTTTTGAGGGTTCAGAACCTATAAGCCAGACAGAGGGGAGGGTATTGCCTTTTTCAAAGTATTCTGATATATTTAATATATGAGGAATAAACTCGGACAATTTGTTAGAAAGAATTTTATCTGTTCTATTAAGAATTGCAGAAGAAGAGCTGTTAGTAGAACTTTTTGTGTCAAACATTATCATCGTTTTCAAAGATACGGCATTGCTAATTATTTCCCCGATAAGAAAAAATATACTTTCAACGAGAAATACTTTTGCAAAATTACTCACTCCTCCGCTTATCTCTTGGGCTTGTTTATCACTGATGGATATGTTGGAAAAAGACAATTCGGATTTCTTTCTAAAGATATTGAGTTGTTGAATATAATCCGTTCCGAGTTGCAGGCCACTTATCCAATTAAACAAAGGAAGAATTTGCCCTATTACAGCATTACTATTAATAGCAAACCATTTATACTCTCTCTCGCTAAAAGAGGTGTTATCCCCCGCAAAAGTCTCATTACGAAATATCCAAACATTCCTACCAAATATAATGCTAATTTCATTCGGGGAGTTCTTGATGGCGATGGTGGTGTATGGACTTCCCCTAAAGAGGGTAAGATAAGGTTGTATTTTTCTGGCACTAAAGAACTCTTGGATAGTATTGCTGACATTTTGGCTATTATTATTAGTAGAAATATCCGTCCCAAATTGCATTCCAGTAGAACTATCTATGAGTTGATTTTCTATAATTCCAAAGATATTTTTAAGATTTTCAAATTCCTCTACCCCAAGAATTGTAATTTGTTTCTCAAGAGAAAACGGGATAAAATTATCTCTTTCTTCTTCAATTAAATGAACAGAGGGGATGTTTTTACCTGCGGGGTTTGTGAAACTTTCATTTTCATCTTTAAAATCCCTCCAGCTCCCCGGGCCTCCTTCGTGGTTGCCTCTTGGGTCGCCAACTTTATTATTTTTAATTGGCATAAAATTCCTATTATTTAATGCGGGATTATTTGACCCTCTGCCTTTTCTTTTCATTCTCTCCCGCGTAATTCCTTGTGTAGTTTGTCCTCCAATCTGTGCCATTTTATAGTTTTTAATCTCTTCCTCACTCGCCTTAAATTGTGGTGCTTGGTCTTTTTTCTTTTTTGAATCTCGGACTCGGTAATTAAAACTATGGCTTTGGTTTTCACCCATTCTCGGTCGTTCTATATTTGGCTCAAAACAAGGTATCCTCACCGCATCAATGTCGTAATAGTAGGATTTCTGTTTAACAAAATGGAAAAGATGTTCGTGAGTCATGTTCACTCTATCTTTCACGCTTGAAGGCATTGCTGAACCTTTCGTGTAATATCCTTTTTCTTTATCTCTCATTATTACCTGTTTCGCCCAGACAATATCGGCCCTTAATATCAGTTCTAATTCATCGCACAATCTTATTGCTAATCGCCAGGGTTGACCGATCAGGGATTTTTCAGGATATTCATTAGTTCTTGAACGCCCCATTACTGCTATCAAATCGGGATTGGTTAATTTAGACCATTTACCACTTTCTCCAAAATCTCCACCTATTTTTCCTTGACTCGCATAAGAGTCCCCCATATTTATCCACATAGAGCCAGTAGGTTTTAAAACCCTTTTTGCTTCTTTAAAAATCTCAACTAATTTATCAAGGTATTCTTTAAAAGTCGGCTCTAATCCTATCTCCTTTGGCTTATCGGGATGGTCTTTGGGCAAATATGTCCTTAAGCTCCAATATGGTGGACTGGTAATAATACAATCCACAAAATCATCAGGCATTTTTTTTAATTCAGTTAGAGTATCGCCTTGAATTATTTTATTTTCAAAATCTTCTGGATTCATAGGCAGGGCTTTATTTAAACTCTTTTCCGCGTTGAAAGAACCTAGTTCTCTTTTTTCTCAAATGGTCTTGGATATGAATTTTTACTTTTAAGATAACTATCTATCTTTTGCAGACTATCGTAATCAGCAATAGGCAAATCAAGTGTTTTACTAACTGACATATAGGCAAATTCAACTTCTTTCAAAACTTTCTTTTCTTTTCCTTTAATTATTATTCTTTCGTATGTTTGATTTAAAATAGGGTATCCTAAATTTTGATATTTATCTTTGTAGTCTCTCCCTGAAACAACTTTACGGTACCATTGAAACTTAACGGCGGGAGTTTCTTGAACTATTTTTCCCTCTAATTCTTTTCTAATTTCGGGATATTTAGGTTCTAAATTATGCCTTGCTCTGAATAATTCAACCCCTGTTTGGAAGTCTTTGCCTCTTTTAAAGTCTTCAAATTTTATTCTTTTTAGTTCTTTTTCCATGCTACTTTTTAATTTTAATATTATCTAAATCTTCATCAATATACTTATGCAAAGTTTCAAGCGACCATTTGAAGTTTGCGTTTTCCGATAGCCAGTCCATCACATAGGATAATTCATCGTTTGAATAGCCTGTAAGATTTTGAGCGGGTTTTAACTCTCGCCGCAAGCCCGCCTGCCATTGTTTATAATTGAAAAAATTAATGTCTTTAAACTGCCAATAAAGAGCGATAATCTGTAAATCACGTCTTTTGTCTTTTAATAGTTCGTTTAGCTTATTTTCAAAATTCCACTCTTTGTCGGCTTGTCCGACAATAGATGTGTTATCCTTAATATTGTATCCTTCTACTGTGTTATCCTTAATAGGTGCGTCAGTTCCTCTGGTTTTGTCTTTTATTTCCTCTGGTTTATGTCTTTTATTTCCTCTGGATACCCATAGGGCTTTTATTTCCTCTGGTTCTTTCCATTCTGATTTATCTATCAAAATATAAATGTTATTTAACCATTTTCCTTTAGCGGTTCTTTCTCTTTCTACTTTTATTATATTCAAAAGTTTTAATTTCCTAATTGCCAGTCTTACGCTTCTTTCAGTTATTGAATGTTCGTCTGCAATGAGTTTTTCTGAAGGGAATGATGATTGAGTATGATATTCTGAATGTCTTGATAAGCTTGCATAAACCGCTAAAGTTGACAATCCTAAATATTTGGAATATCCATTAAGATATTTATCATCTATTTTAAATTGGTCTTTTTTCCTTAAATCTCTAATTTTAAATAATTGTTGTTGCATAGCTTAAAACAAAAGACCTCACCTCAAAGGACGAGGCAAGGTCTTTTGTCCTCAATCTGTCCTTTAGATTAAGACTAATAACTGATACCTTCTAATTTCTTCAATGCTTGTTTTATTGTAGTCTAATAAAAAAACCTTGTCAAGCCTATAAAAGTCCCAAATTTATATTTTTATTCCTCCCCAATTTCAGGCGAGATAACGATTTTATAAACACCTTCCACCATCTTCGGAATATCCTTGACATTATCGTATTCATCAAGCGAAATATCCATTTCCACTCTGAAGGACTTATCACTTCTCATTGTTTTGAGAAAAAGATTGTATGCTTTAAATTCCATTATTTTAATAAATCATTATCTTTTAAAGTTTGATATAACCCTGCTTCTAACTGACATATTTTTTCTTCTGAAATTCCTATATTCATTTGCCAATTTAATGCCTCAATTATTTCGTGCAATAATGTACTTTCCATTTGAGTTTGTGGTTGCTTTATATCCAACCAAATTTTATTGATACTTGCTTTACAGCTTCCCAACTTTCCATCTGCTCCCACATTATCTCTATCTTCAATAATTACTTTAAATATATGACCTCCGATTTTTATTTGTTTAGGTATTTTCATTCTTCCAACTTAATTACCGGCTTACTTTTTACATCACTGCCATCGTAGTTCATTTTCACAAGCTGGATGTGTTTGCACATTCTCTTTTTCCCCGACATAGAAAAAGCGATGCAATCACACTTCCACCCTATATTCTCCCCGAAAGAAACTTGGTGATGTGAGCCATAATTTGACACGCTCGGAACTTTCCAAGTGAAAGCCGTGTCTTTTAATTTATTGAGGATGGCTTGGATTATTTTCATACTTCCTTTTCTTCAAGTTTTTCTATTTTTTCTGCAATACCCTTTAAGATATACCAATCTTTACGAGAATATTTAGAGCCGCCAAAATTAAAATTGCAGTTCTGAAATTCTCCATTTTTAAAAATTATCTCAATTTTTGAAGTATAAGAAGGTAAATCTAATATCCCGCCTCCATTAACTTTATAGTAAAAAGTTTCTATGTTTTCTCTTTCTTCATCAAATAGAATTTTTTGTTCTTTTTTTTCATATTTTTAAAACCCCTTCTCTATTCTCACTTCCGAATGAAAGCGGGTCTGGTAATCCCTATAAATTCATAGTTTAGTTGCGAGATGACCTTAGAGATCGTCTTTGTTATGTTATATTTTCTGTCCCTATAAGAACTATAGGGTCAAGTGGCAAAAACCTATACTCCAGCAAGCGACTGTCGGTAAGTTTTATCTTCTAGATTGGTCTTTATCGCCCACATATCGCTTTTTTGCTCATCTGTCATTGGTTGTAATCTTGATTTTCTACCCATAAGAAATAAAGCAATTACTTTAGAATTGGATACTTCTTTAGTATTTGTTCCTGTCCCGTAATAATCTTTAACTGCTTTCATTATTAGCTTTTGTTTTTCGTTTGGTTTTGTTGGTAATTTTCTCATTTTTAAAATCCCTCCCCCGTTCCTCCTTCAAGGTCTTCAACAACGGGGATTTCATCAATTTCCCCTTCTCTTCTTACTTCAACATATCCCTCAAACTTACTTCCCTTTTTCCTCTTCCATTCAAGAATTATTTCTTCTCCCTCTTCAATGTCGGCAAACTTCTCAAAAAGATAGTGAAACTTCCTATCTTCTTCAGTTTGTCCTTCTTTCAATTTGGCTAATTGAGGAATAAAATATTTCTTTTCCTCCCCGTTTTCCTCAAAAAATAGCAAGATTCCATCAATATCCTTTCCAGTATGATAATCTTTGTTAGTAGTCATTTCTCCTCGTAATAATTTAACCTTATGTTGACCAGTGCCTTTGACCTTTAACCAATTTCCTGAAATATTTTGCATTTCAGGTTTTTTTGATAAAATTTCAGATATTTTTTGCATATTAGTTTTATTTATTTAATTCTTTTAACTTCTCAGGATTAACACAATAATCGTGATACGAGCAATATTTGGCCATCCAGTGGGTTTTCTCTGGCAAGAGCAGTAATTCTATGTTTTTTGATTTCCACGCCTCATTAAGGGCTTTAAATTGCTCTACAACGCTGTTTTTAAGTTCTTCGTCATCCAATCTCACGGGATATTCTTCAATTCTTAAATCATCCTTTGATAGGTAAATCAATGAACCATCTTGTATTTCCAAAGCGTGCAAATAAAACCAAAGCTGTTGCCTGTGGTGTTCATTCGGCAGGTACTTAAATCCTTGAGAGTGCTTGGTTTTAAATTCATACACTTTTTTAAAACCATTGTACCTTGCTATCAAATCCGGTTTGCCGGAAGCATCCCACTCCTTAACTTCTAATCTGGTTTGGGTTTCCATAGCCAAATCAGGGTTTTGTTTAAGCAGGCTAATTATCCAATCCTCAAAAAGCTTGCCAACCTTGAATATCCTTAATTCTCTGTCAGTAAATTCTTTGGGAATAATTCCAAGCCTTTGTATATACTGGCCTCTTAAACAAGAACCTATTGACGATGCCCACCAACTTTCTTGTTTTTTAGCCTCTTTTTCTTCCCTTACAGCAGAGTTAATCATTTCCTGCAAAGGAATTGCTGTTAAGTTCATAGTTTTAAGCCTCATAAGCTCTCCAAGAGATTGAAAAGGTCGAAGCCATAACAATCTCGTAATCAGGATATTTGACACTTAGGGAAACAATTAAGTTATACCCATAAACCTGATTTGAAGAGCTTGTGACGTTAATTGTTTATTTGAAGTGTTTTTAAACGCAACTTCCGCATAGCCCATCATCATCTCCCGCAACCTCATTTTCGCATTTTGTGCAAACAGCGCTTCTGTTTTCTGTCGCAATCCTTACAGCTTCTTCTTTGGTCAACTTTCCCGAATCTACAAACTTACTAAGCCTTTCAAGTCTGCTTTTAACTAGGTTATTTTGGCGCATTAACTTTTCAAATAACGTTGTCATAGTATCTCCAATAATCTCATTGAAGACCAATAAAATACGCAAGATGTAATAAAAAATACCGCAGCCAAAAGAACAGCGATATTCCTTGTTATTTTGATAAGTTTTAAGTCTTCAATTTCAATTTTTGTCATCATAAATTTTAATTATTTAATTTTCCGACCTTTTTTATAAGATTCGCTGATGGGGAATAGGGATAAATTGTTATCTAGAATAAATCCCTATATGCGAGTGCATAGTAAATTTGAATCACCCGCTTACCACTGCACCATCGCCTTTAGGGCGTGCCGTGTGCTTTAAGAACCTATGCAAAATCCTTTATTCAGCCATCCCCCATCAACGCACCTTCTTAAATTTTCAAGATGCTTCCCTACTTCATCACTTCTTTAATCTGACTTGTAATATTATAGATTTTTTTGGCGTATTTTGCGACTTCTAACAACCTTTTTCTGTCCCTTCTTCGTTGCTCATCTAACACCCTTACTCTTAACTCTAACTTTGTTTTTTTACTCTTCATAATTATTGTATAATTTTACCAACACCTTTGTCAAGTAGGTAACTTTTACTTTTAGGGTCTTTCGCTTTTTCTCTATAATAATTTTTAAGCCATTCTCTATGTTTTGGATCTTTATACTTTTCTCTTGCATACAATCTTCTATACTCTTTCATTCCTTCTTTTGTTTTATATTTTCTTTGACTTATTCCAAGACATTTACTAGAACAATATTTCTTAGTTTTTCTTTGACTAAACAAAACTTTAATTTCTTTTTTACATACTTTACATTTTCTTATAATACTCGGCCTTAAATTTAAATTTTTAATTATCTTATCATCTATGTGATTTTTAACATGGAAACTCCCATGACAGCTTCTACAAAGAGAAATTAGATTAGTTGATATATTATTTCTATCATTAAAATCTATATGATGAATTACCAAATCTTTTTTACTTACTTTTTTACCTTTGCACAAATTTTTCCATTGACATTCAAAGTTGTCTCTTTGTAATATGTAAAAATTGTCTTTGCGATTTTTTTCAGAGCTATAACCATTACAAATTTGATGTATTCTTGCTCTTGAGAGATCAAACATTTTGGCAATAGAACCATAAGACAATCCTTGCTTTCTTAACCTTCTTATTTTCTCTTTATTTGGGTTTTCCTCTACCATACTTTAATTATACTCCTTTATTGACACTTGTCAATAGCCAAGCAAAAATCCGCTCAACTTTCCTCAAGCGGACTTTGCCAGCCAATTTGTCGTATCACCTATTTTTAATAGTAGCGATAAAATTAGCCTAATATATTTTCTTCTTCCTCCTTAGTTTCTCCTACGTCAGGAGCTTCTTCATCTTCAGGAGATTCGTCTAATTCTTCGTTTAAAGTTTTTTCTTCTTCATCCATATAATTTTGTGTAGCAACCCCAAATTCTTGGGTTCTCTTTAAATTTTATTGCCGACCAATGGGTAGCCCATACTGGATCAAGAGCCTGTTCTTTAGTTATTCCTGGATGGCTTGGCAGATGTATCTGCCATAATCCTATAGAATTGCCATCATCTCCTATAATATCAATAACTAAAAAACTTTCACAAATAGCCGTTGCTAAAAACTTATGATAATCTATTCCCTCTTTAACGGCTACATCGTGAATAAGCTCCTTTAAATCTTTCTTATTCGTAAAGTTTAATATGTGTCGGACACTCGGTAGTTTATCAGCTTCTACGATATAGTCGCTATTCTGTGGGCTTTTAGCTTCTCCATTTAATACTGGAGTCTGAAGCAGCCAATAAGGTGAGAACAATCCTACAATAAGCAAGAAGCAAAGCCCTCGCCAAAATTTATATTCATTTTTTTACGCCCCAAATACTAATCCCCCCTATTCTCCATCTGCCAAAGAAAACTCCCAAAGCAGACAACAGACCAAGGATTGTTTGAACTGTAACTGTTAGTTCTTCTGAACCAATCTCCCAATTTAATAATTTAGAAAGAAAAGTTATAAAAAGAACTATACCTGAAATATATGTTAAACTATACATTAGTTATTAAATTTATTACGTTAAACTATACATTAGTTATTTTACCGACCTTTAAGAAAACTTAATATTTTCTTTAATGTTAAAGATATTGCAGTTAATTCTGAAAATTGCACAGGGACTAGCCAGTCAATTATAGGAGCAAAATCATAAGGCATAGACCAATGAACATGAGCTCCTTTAAAGGGAAAAACGGTTCTTTCTTTTAAGGGAACTAACTTTCCTCCTGATTCTACCCAACCAGAAGTTCCTATTTGTGCCATTGGTGCAAACCTATCTAATATTTGACCTTCTTCAATTGGAAAGAATGGCAGACAATGCCAATAGGAACAGGTTATTGTAATATCTTCTATTGATTGAAACAATACTCCATAACCTTGTTGTAATTCAAAAGCAGCATCAGTTTCAAATTTCATTGCTGATTTAACTCGTATAACTTTGCAGGGAAATGGAGCAACTAACCAAGTTCCATAAGTTCCATGTGGTTTTGCCATATCTAGAGCCTTATGATTATTATGAAAGCCCTGAGTTATATTTCCCACATGTGCTCCTTTAAATGGCGCTGTTATTTTCATTTCGTTTTAGGGTTAGTTTAATTTGCTTCTGCACCTTATCTTTAGTTCTATCCCAGCATTTTTGATGAAGAAGGCCATCTTTAAAATATGTTTTGCAAACATTGTCTTTATCATAATCTCCTTTGCGTATGTATCTTTTGCACAATCTACATTTTTCCATTAAAGTGAGGGTGGAAGTTGGACTGGTATTTCCACCCCCTATTGAAACGCCTGTCGGGTCAGGCGGTTATTTGTAACTGATGCCTCCTTTTGGTTTCAATGCAAAGACGATAGAAAAAACGCAGTCTTTCTTCTTTCGTCATTTCTTTTAACAAAGAAACCATATTCTTGGGGAATCTAATTCTCTTTTTCATTATCCGTTTTTGATTTGTCATTCTAATCTCCTTTAAAAAGAACTATTTGTTTTTAAGTATTTTATCAGCAGACATAGACTTAATGCCTTTTATTATCCTATCAGGCAAAACTTCAATAGCTTTAATCAGTTTTTCGTGTTTTTCTTCGTCGTGTTTTAAATGATTTGTAACTAATTCTTTTATGTAATTATCTTTTTCCTTATTGCTATTTATCAGATAATCAATAAGAGGTTTCCCAAAAACATATCCAAAGACCACTAGTATCCCACCTGCTATTCCATAATTTGCTAATGAAGACAATATATCTGTCATATTTATTGTTTTGGAAACTTTGTTTTGACATATTTTATATGTTCAATCCAGGTGTTAGTGCCATTAATCTTGTCTTGATACATCATCTCCAATTGATCTGATATTGGTTTATATGCTAATCTTCTTTGGTCTATATACCAATCAGGAGTATGTTTGGTCAATATACTTAAGGCTAAATCTTTTTGCTTTTTAGTTGCTTCTGCCTTAAAAACTATCTGGCCATTACTATTGCAACCATCAATGGGTATATTAGCTGATCTTAATTCGTAATCTAACTTTGAAACATTAATTATCATATTTTTTTAGTTATAGCATATTATAAATCACATATTAAGCAATCCATTCTTTATTCTCTTGTTGCCATAATATCGTTTCTTTCATTGACTCTTCAAAACTTTTAGGTTGTTTCCACCCACTTTTTTTTAATTTATTATCTTGCAAACCATAATGAATATCATGTGCAAGATTATTTTTATGAAAATCAACAAGTTTATATTTTAGTTTTTTATTCATTAAACTTGCTATTTTTTGCGCCAATTCTAAATTTGAAAGACAAACTTCTCCGACTATATGATATTTATATGGTTCATCTATCTCACCTATTTTATGCTTATAAACACCTAGTTTTATTATATGTAATAGAGCATCTGCTGTATTTCTTGAATGAATATAAAACCTTGTACCGATTTCTTTTTCATTACCATGTATATTAACTATTTTCCCTTGTTCTACTGCTTTTTGCACTATTACAGGAAACTTTGATGGACTTTGCATTTGTGAGTAATTATTCATGGTATTAGTAATAATCAAAGGTACATTATAACTTCTCCAATAAGCATAACAAATATCTTCAGAAGCTGCTTTAGAAGCAGAATAGGCATTTGATGGTCTATGAGTATCCCATTCTTTATGTGCTTCACCTTTTTTAACAGGACCATATATCTCATCAGTAGAAAAATAAATAAATTGTTCCGGCTTTATTTTTCTTGCACATTCAAGCATCACAATAGTAGAATTTACATTATTTTTAATTACATATTCTGGATTTTCTATTGAAAAGATTACATCCGACAAAGCTGCCAAATGAATTATACAATTAATTTTTTCTATCGCTTTTAATAATTCTGCTGAAATTGAACAGGTTAAATCTGTTTGAAATTCTTTAATTCTAGAAATCCATTCAGGATGTTCTTTATAAATTCTATTTAATCTATCTTTATATCCTTTATGATGAAAACTATCTAATACAACTATTTCCCAATTTGTATTAGTCATTATATGAAATAAGATATGAACTCCAATACTGCCCCCAGCTCCTGTTATTAAAATCCTTTTCATACTTTTTTTAGCCTAATACCATTCCAACTCCTCCAGTTGGCCATATTGTTAAGTCGCCATTGTCTCCTGAAAAAGTGGTAGTCCCCGCAGCCCCAGCTCTTTCTATTAATTGTAAAAAGTGGCCTCCTATCCCAGGATAACCTTCATAAACGCTAATTACTCCATTAGATTCGCCAGATGGAGCATCAGCACGATTAGTAATATCAACAGAATTTACGCTTGTTGAATCAACTCCTACTCCTAAGGCTGGCGTTGTATTGACTGTTGCATCAAAAGAACCTCCAAAATATAAATAAACTAAATCTTCCGAAGATCCGATTACCATATTAACTCTATTGGCAGTAGAACTATTCCAGGAATGAAATACAGTATTAGTTGAAGTCCAAGAAGCTGTATCTTCAGTAACCTTTAATTTCCTTGAAACTCTATTATAATAATTCCAAAGATATCTACTAGTTAAAGAGTCTTCAGTTTGCCCGCTTACTCCAGTTGTCCTACCTGTTCCTAAATATCTTCTAGTGGTAGCCCCTGACCTTACCTGAACCCCATTTTGTAGAACAAGTGCGGTTGCCCTAGCTGTATCACTTGTCCAATTTGTTGTTTCCAAAGTTACAGATCCAGCACTATCAAAGGCAAAAATATCAAATGGAGTTGTAGTAGTAGCTGGGACAGCAACAGAAATTTCTGAAAAAGAATAAAGACGCCACCTTGTTCCATCAAAGAGATAAATTCTATTACCTTTATATGGTGTAAAATAAACTGTTGTTGCCGCCGTAACATTAGAAGTGGTGATTGCTGTTCCACTTGTTAAAGTCAAACGTCCCTCAACTGTATTAAGAGGAAGAGGCGCCGAGACAAAAACAGTATTATTTCTTTGGAGACCTTCACCATCATTGGCTATTGCGAGCAAAGCTGCTGTTTCTCCAGTTGGACTTAATCTAAAACCTTTACTTGGCATATTGTTTTATTGTGTTTGCTATTGACAAAGTTTTTTATTTGATTATACTTAATATAATCTTAATGATTTGATAAGAGCAAATTGTTAGCAGTAACCTGCCTGCTCTTATCGGGCAGGTTTTTGCTTTTACAAGACCAATTGATTTTCATGAGGCTACCAGTCAATGATTTCCCGCAACTTTTTGTCTGAAATATTTGACACAATTCATACTATCTTGTCTATTTTACTATTTTCCTGTAAAAGCCCATTTTTATAGGTTTTCCAACTCGGAACCAGTTATAAATTCTTCTGTCATACTTACCATCGCCATATAATTTTTCATTATAGCATTTATCTGCTAAAAACTTTTTAAACGATTTAAAACTAAAATCTTTAATTTTTATCATATTGATTTTTAATTGTTTTATTTATTCTCTTCACTGCTTGATTATAGAAGTCGGTGAGTTGGGATTTGGTTGAAACATTCCTAAAATCTTCTAATGCTTGTTTTAGCGGTTTTCTATTTACAAGTTGTTCCTTTATAAGAGAATCGCCCAATGCCCTTGCTGTTCCATCTGAATGAATTGAGAACCAGTGGTCATTTATTTTTATCTTTACATCAGAAAACTTGTTTGATAGGTCTTGATATTTCTCTGGTATGTCTAATCTACCAACTGCTTCAAATGGAGTTTTGAATCGGTTAGTATCACTAATAGCGTTATGTTTTATTGCGTATGCCTCGCGGCTGGCGATTATTTCTTTATTGTTATTAAGAAAATCTTGTGCGATTTTTGGGTCTTCTATAATTAAATCTAAATCAGGCAATGCTTTCCCACTGCCACGCCGAACGCCAGTAGAAAAAGAACCATAGACATCTATTTTAGAATCGCCATATTTTGATAAAAGATTTTGTGCCTGCTTTTCCGCTTCCGTGAATTGTTTATATCCTCTTGGCAGGTTTGCCTTCACAAATTCCTCCGCACTCTTATATTTCCTTGCTTCTTTTGCGAGAGGTTCAAGTTCGGGTGGGATGGGTTTTGGAGCTTCTTTTCTAATAAGGGGATTCTTAACAAATCCACCTTCTGGATTAGCTTTGATATTTTCAACAGCTTTTTGGTATTCAGCAATAATTTTCTGGATAACTGCATCTTTTAATCCTAATAATTTTCCATATCCTCTTAATATCTGAACTGCAATATGGGGAGAAGCTAATATAGCAGCTACAATTGCAACAGGATTAATAGTCAAAACGCCACCTCCAACAAGGATGGCTCTTGTGTAGGCACCAACCTTTTGACCAGATGCCAATTGAATGTCTTCAATAGCTTTTAAAGTAATTACTCTTTCAGTGATACCAGGAATAATCTTCTCCATTCTACCCAATACTGCTTCTTTGCCTCTGCCAGTGAGATTTGCAATCTTGCTTACTGCATTATCCTTAAGAGTACCATTGGCATTGAAATAGTCTCTTTTAATAGCTTTCAATTCAGCACTTTCAGCTCCAAAGATTCTATCAAGTTCTTCCAATCCTTTAATTGATGGTCTTACTGCTGTATTTAACTTTCCTCTAATGATACCTGATAAATTATCTAATGCTTTATTTCTTCCAAAAGAACTTTCAAACTTAGCCATATCAGCTAAATCTGTTCTAAGATTTAAGAATTCTGCCGATAACATCTCTCCTTGTTTAAATAAAGGATTGTATCTATCAAAAATTGATTGAAGTTTTGCAACTTCTCCAGGAATCCTTATCTTTGAAAGAGTATCTGGGATAAGTTTTCCTCCATAATCAACTGTTAATCCAGTTGTTGATTCTATCAATTCTGCAAATAAATTTGGTTGAACTTTTATTGGATTTGGTAATTCTCTAATAACTTTATATTCTTTACCTGTTTCCTCTAACTGTTTCAATCTTCCATTAATTTTTGAAATAGCTTCTTCTGCCAATCCTTCTCTTGTTAAGGACTTCATAGCTGATGGAGAAAAGTTTTCTGGATTTGCTATAATTTCTTTAATGCTTGATGGTGATAGTCCAGTAGCTTGGCTAGTGCCAAATGTAGCTAACTTTTTTCCTAAATCTACTGCTCCTGGAACTAATTTTACTCCTGCCTTTGCCACATTGACTCCTTGACGAATTGGATTTATAACCTCACCAATCTTTGTTACTGCTTCTCCAGCTTTTACTACTTTTGAAACTTCTGAGGCTTTTCCAACTTTTGTTAGTATTCCGCCCCCTCCCTCTAGTAATACAGATAAATCAAAAGCAAATCCAACTGGGTCTTCATAAGCTGTATTTGCAACATTTTTGGCAATTTCTTTAGGATTGCTTCCTCCATATCTCTGTCCAAAGTAATCAGCTAAAGCATCAACTGTCTGAACAGCTTTTGACTGTTCAACTGGTAATATACCTTTACCTGTCTGTGCTTCTTCTGGAGTTGTACCAGGGGCAAATTCTTCTCCTGCATAACTAGGACTAACAGTTCCTTTCAAAACATTTCCAAATCCTTCAAGAGTCTTTATAGGATGAACAACCATATCAAATAATACAGTAGCTAAATTCCCAGCAGAAGATGGGATGTTTCCAATAAAACCACTTAAAGACTTTTTTTCCTCTTCTGCTTGAACAGCATTATATTTTTTAGCCAATGAAGCATAATCAACACCAATTAAAAGGTTTTGATTAGTTAAAACTCCTCCATATTTATTTGCTAATGCTGAATAGTCCATAGTTATTGCAATCCTGCTTCCTTTTTGAAAGCATCAAGCTCTGCTTGTGAATTAAATGTATAAGTATTTTCATCTGGAGCTGTAATTGAATATGAACCAATAGAATTTCCTTCTAATTTATTGATAATTGTATCAAGAGCAGTTTTGAATTGTTTTTCTGATGTTTCAAGATAGAGGTTTGAAACTGCCTCTGACAACAATCGTCGTTCTGCATCAGAAACTTGTCCTTGTCCCTTCAAGTATTTTACCCCTTCCAAAGACAACTTGGACTTAAGAGTGTCAAAAGTCTTAATAAAATCAGTTCGTGCACTTCCTGGGATTGCATATTTATTAAATATACTAGTTCCTCCGACTGCTGCTGATCCTCCTCTGCCAAGTTTAGTTTTCAAATCTTTGGCAATTGCAAGAGACTCTTTGCCTAATTCGGTGGTAGTTGGTCTGCCTTCTGATGAACTACCTAATGCAGCAAGAGCAACTGTTACTTTGTTTCTTAATATAGAACCTGCCTTAGTAGTTCCTGGAATATCAGTTAGTTTATTCTGTCCACTTTGAATCAACTGCACCCAAGCATCAACAGTTGCATCTTTTCCTGGTAAATAGGTAATTGGCTTACCATCAGGTGTGAATCCATAAATAGTAGCTGCTCCTTCTCCACTTGTGTCTCCAACTCCTTGGAGTCCTACAGTCTGAATCAAACTTGGCTGACCAGTCTTAGGATCTTGAGTAAAGAAATATACATCTTCTCCACCAGAAGCATTCTTCACTGTTATTGGAGCAAGAATCTTTTGGTCTGGATGAGCACTTGCAAATGCTTCAAATAGTCCAGTTGGAAGTCCTGCCTGTAAGGCTAAGGAATCAATTTGAGTCTTCAACTTTGAATCTATAGAATTTAAATCAATGTTCTTATCCTTAAAAAGATTAGCAATAGTAGTAAATCCTGTTAATGCATCTTTCTTTTGGTCATCTAACTGATTATTATACAAATCAATAGCTTTTACATTCTTGTTATACTCAAACTCATATTCACCACGGATAGTATTATAATCTTGCTGTTTTAACTGAAGAACATTTGAGATATAAGCGTTTTTAGAGTTTAATCTTGCAAGAATACCCTGCTCTCTAATAGCCAAACTTTCCATCCTGAAACTTAAATTCCTCTCTTCTTCGGTGATAGCTCCAATTCTTCCAGCCTCCGTTACCCCTCTGCCCTGTTGAGATTCAAACTGCCTAAATGCTTGTCGTAATTGCAATGCTTCATTTTGTATAGCAGAGAGTTCCCCCTCATCATTGACAACCCCCTGTTCTTTTCTTAATCGGTCAAACTCTTCCACTGAACGAAGCGTGGCAGGTTTTCCTAATTGCGGTTCAATTAAGGCTTTTATTTCCTCAATTTTCTGTCTTGTTATCTCCGCTCTCGGCCTCGCAGAAGTCTCTACTATAGGAGTAGCCGCAGAAACCCCACCAGGAGTAATTTGTTGTTGAAACCCTTTAACTACATCAGGAATATAGTCTCCCGTTCCTGGAGTAGGAGTAATCGTCTTTACTTGTCCTGTTTTCGGGTCATACTCCTGATAAGTAGGGGGAGGTTGTTTTGCCTGAAAATCTTTATTATCTTCTTCTGGAGTTGGTGTTCCTCTCGGGGCATATCTTGGTATCTCTCCCGTTTTTGCTAAATTAATCAATTCTCCTCTTCCAAAAGCTTCCCTATTGGATATTTCCGATTCAACTGCAGAACGAGGAGCATTAGTAAAGCCAAGTTCAGGAATATCATAAAATTCCTCTGTTTTTTGGATATTAGCCAAATGTTGCTGAAATGCCTGCACTAATGGCTCTCCGGGCTTCAAAGAAGCAAGTCTTTGGTTGATTAAAGATGTAGCTTCTTCTTTCCCAACAGGAATATATCCTTGCCGTGTTAAGTTTGGAACATCTTGTTCTGTGGCTTTTACAAAATCAAAGTAAGGATCAGTAGGGTCTCTTTTAGAGACAAAGAATTGTCCTTTTCTAGGCTGGTAAGTTTTGCCCTTAAATGTGATAGGCATATTATGTGTCAGTAGAGTCTGAAGACTCGGCTTTAGAGCCTTCTAAAGAGCCAAAACGATAGTATGAGCTTGTTCTTACATTGGCTTGACTCGGATTCCTCATTAAATATGATTGTTTCAACCTTTCATATTCTTTAACATAGTATTCTCGGTCTCTTTCATCACGAAGATATTGAGAGCCAAGTTCAGCTGCCTTTGCCATAATTACCTCAAACTCATCATTTTGCACAAGTAGAGCATGGCTGTCATTTGTTGAGTTCTCAACAAGAGCTAGGGCTGTATCTTGGAAAACATACCTTGAATAGTACGATAAAAGATAATATTTTCCTCTTTTCAGTATCAAATTGTCAAATCCCCAATCAGTGTCGTTTAAATGTAAAAGGGCAGTAGTAGTCGTGTCTCTGCTCCAAAAGATAGCTGCATAATCTATGGCAGTATCCGTAGGAGTTCCAGTCGTTGTTTTATTAGTAAAATCCCATCTTACTTTGTTCCAACCTGTAACAAAAGCCGAGCAGTCATTCTGGTTGGAGTCTGAAATCTGGTAATAATTAGAAGAATCAGAACCTAATCTTAAAGTTATCTGATGTATTCCTGTATCTGCTACTGTGAGTTTGGCATCCACAAATGCCTGTCCTCTGGCTAAATAAGAAGAAATATTGAATCTGGTTATTGAATCATTTTGAATACCTACTGCCGTATCGGTTGAATCCCCAGTATCCGTCTGAAACCTTATTGACCCATTTCCTTCAATAAAATCATCATTGTCCACTTTGACATCCGAATCATTAACAGCATCTGTATCAAATGTTCCCCAAGCAGTGTCTTCTAAAGAACTTACAGTCAATTCTTCGTCATCAATATTGGCTGAAACCCGCAAAATCCTTGTCAGGTCATCATTCATTATCGTATAAATCCCTTTTTCTACTATTTTCCTGCGGTCAAATTCCTCAGGAGGAACTAAATCATAGGTTTCAAACTCTCCTCGTGAGTCGGTAGCCTGAGGACGGAGGTCAATAATAGCATCTCCTTTGACGTCTACAGGAAGAGCATAATCATATTGGTTATTCATCAGGTTCGGAGTTAAAACAGATTCTCTGATATTTCCCCTAAAGTCTACTTCAGACATTGCTATTCTGACTGCGGAATTAATTAAATCGCGCTCTAAATTAGAGTCGCCTGTAGTTGAATCAGTTGTAGTAAGATTAAGTCTTCGTCCGTGCAACTTTGTCTGTAAGTCTCTTACTATTTGAGTATATGCATATAAACTTCTTGTAGGCATTTTTTATTCGCTTGTATTAGGTAAATTTGGCGGATTCATTTTTTTATATAAATTGATGGATTAGAATTAATAATTAAGTCTGAAACATCCATTTCTCTGAACGGACCCCGTAACTCTACCTTAAATTGAATAAAAGAGCTTGGAATCCCTATATTTAAATTCGCTTCATAAATCAATAAACTAGTAATAGACCCCAATTTCTTCCATCGGTCAAACCGAGCATAAGCACTTCCGCTTCCTATTCCAAGCGCGTCTATTGATGCTTCTATGGTTATAGTTTGAAGCACTCCGTGAGCTCCTGAGATAGTTGTAATATGGGCTAAAATTCCAGAATTGTTGCCTCCGATTACCTCCACTTCATCTCCTTCTGCTAAGGCATCATCTCCAGAAGCCAAAGTAACCGTAAAAGTAGTAGTTGAAGTCCAAGTAATTGTCTTTTGAATAGCGGCTCCTGTCGCATCAGTCATTTGTCGTACCCCACGGGCTTTCACAATAATTGTATCTGAGGAGGTAACAAATCTCTTGAATCTTAACCACAAAGTATCCCAAAATTCTCTCACCTCATCAGCTTGGATAAATTGACTTACAAAATATCCTCTATTGGCAGTAGAACTACCAGCTCCCTCCAAAAGCCATATTCCTCCCTGAACAGCTGATGCTCCATCAGTCCTTACTCTCCCGCTAGCAAGCATTGTTCTTTGGCTGACATCAGGAGAGATAGGATATAATGTCCCAGGGTTTCCTAAGTATTGACCCCCATAGTCAAACTGTGTTCCACTATCAGAATATCTTCCAAGTGAATATTTATGATATAATCTTCCTGTTTCGGGATTCAAGCACCAAATGCCAGCTCCTTGTCTATAAGAAACATATCTCGGTACATTGATATTGATATAAACTAATCCATCTTCACCAACAGTCATACCTCTTGGAGCAATATCCCAAGTTGCGCTTGAATCTGTTCCTAGATTAAATCCATTGCCCTCATCATCAGCAAACGGGAAGATAACTTTTTGCCCATTTCGCACCATTGGTACGAATCCATTTCCGTTATATTCAAGTATCTGTCCTGCAGTATTGACCACTATTGGAATGTCTCTATAATTAACTCCGCATAATACTCCAGTAGCATGAGCTTTATGAAAGTTATTTGCAGATTGGGTAAATCCGTCCCACTCAACAATTATTGCCTCTCCTCTAAATCTATGTCTTGATAAAAACCAAGCCCTATTAGAGGTGGTAAAAATGTGTCTAATAACGTATTGATCAGGGAGAATCAGCCTTGAATTGGTTAACGTATCATTTTGAGTATCTGATGGTCTTAAAATTGTATGTACCAAGTTTCCGTCTCCAACTAAGCCAATCTTCCTGAAAGGGAAATACTCAATCGGATGATAGACATCTGCTTTTAAAGCTGGCTGACTGTGTTTTACAGTCCACCAATCTCCTGTCCAAACGCTGTTCCCTGTATCATTTAAAACATCAATATTACAATCTGTGGTTACAAAAAGCTGATTTCTTCCACTATCATTGCGGCTATCATTTCCAATAACTGCGAAATCATACGCTTTAGTTGCTGGTGTTGAATCTAAGGGGTCAGTATCCCAATCAAGACTAGGAACCACACTATCAGAAGAATCGGTCTTGTCTAATCCTCCATTAAAATGCAAAGCCCAATATCTATCCTCACAATCTGCATTAGTTCTAATAAAAGCATTTATCACATTGCTGCCTATTTCTACAGTATCTTCAATTCTTACCATTCTTCTTGAAAGACCTATCTTGCCCTCACCTCTATCTAAATCTACATTAAAAGTATGCCAAAGGGTTCCATAGTAGTTTCCCAAATAAGGACCTGTCCATCTTTTTGTCTCTTGTGGTGGGATATGTCTTATTGCCATTTAAACTAATACTTTATATTTTAATTACCTTTTATAAGTTGCAGCAAAAACTCTTATAACTACACTAGAAGTCGTTCCGTCATTGGAGCAAGAAAACTGACAATCTGTCACATTACCAGCACTTGGCAAATTGGTAGTTAAATTGGTTGCTGCAGAAAAAGCTCCCCCATTTTTTCTCCAGTAATAATCTACACTAATAGTGCCATTTACAGCACACACTACTTCTAATACATCATCAGCAATAATAGTAGTTAGAGCAGCCGAGGCATTTTCAGTCGTTCCGTCTGCCTGTGTTGCATAAAGAGAAGCAACTCCTGTCGCAAATAAAATCTTAAAACCAATATGCCTCGTTGTAAAAGTGTGTCCACTACCAGCCACCGTAGCTGTTCCAATACCAATATACATACTAGCTGTAGTACCAAGAGAAAGACGAACCGAACAGCCAAAAGTTGGACTACCAGCAAAAATATCCTCACCTACCCCGTCTCCATTTGTCGTCCATAATGCATTTGCAGAACTGCTTAATGTGACACCTGTTGAACTAGTCAATCCATTTACACCAAATGCATTTGCACCAGAACCAAGAACCGCTGTTGTATATCTTCCAGAGGCTTCAAAGGTAGTAGATTTTGTAACTTCTATTACCCTAGCCCCAATACCTCTACTTATCTCTCGCCAACTTGTTCCATCATATAAAAGTTGCAAAACAAGATTAGCTACACTTGTGAATGAACCATTTAGATTTACAGTATCTGCAGCAGCGGTTGCTGTATCAGTTATGGTTATATTAGCATCTGTAAATTCAAGATTAAGAAACATTCCTTCTCTTCCTCCCGTAATAGTCGCAATGGTAACAGCCGCTTGTGCTGTCATCACCATATAGTTTGATGAAACTGCAAAGGTAGTAGTTCCTGATAAAAGTGTTAGTTGAAATCGGTTGCTTTTTATAATTACGTCTTTAGAAATATCATCTAAAGCTAATTTAAGAATTCCCTTACTTTCTGCATCCAAAGGGTACTTTAATTGACCTCTTGGAACTCCTTGGGGAGTGGTATCTGGTAATGGTTTTTGCCCTTCTCCAAAATTGAATTTTGCCATTATATTATTATTGGCGGAGGTCCCTTCCTAGTCCCTTTCCCAATTGTAGGTTGTATTTTATATTGCCCCCATAAATTGACCTTTTTACCTTGATTTAGTAAATCGTATATTTCGGTCATATCATTTGGGTTCTTTATCTTTGCTTTCCTAGACAATTCTTCAACTATTTGAGTAAGAAGGGTTATTATAGTAGAAAGATAGTTGAACAAAAGTTCATCTTTAGCAGACCACTTGTTGGCTCCTTTCATATAGTGTAAATAATCTTTTTGTGTTAATTGCATATTTTTATAATAAAATGATTTTATTATTTTTTAACTTTCCTAAAATTAACCATTGATCGTGCCATTGATCGTTGTGTCCAGAATCGGTATAAATAGTTTCAAAACCTCTCAACATACTCATAATATCTGATTCTTTATAAGTAGTATGTTCAATATTCCTAAAATTAACTAAATTTGGCGGGGAACGGAACCAAGTAGTTAAACTAAATCCATCTAGATTAAGTAATCGGTACATTTCCTTAATAAAGTTTTTCGCCTCAGATAAAGATTGTAAATGAGTAAATACTGATAGGGCAATTATTATATCAAATGATTTATCAGCAAATGGAAAACTATAAACATCAGATTTAATTTGACCCTTTGGGTTATACATTGAGTTCTGAAGGTCTATATGTTCAAATGTAAATTTAGAATACTGAGAAAAACTTTCTTTACAAAAATCAATACATTCAACAATAGGATCAATTCCAACATAAGAAGTGATTGGCAATTCAGTTAAAGATGCGGCTAATCTTCCATTCCCACATCCTAAATCAAGAACTCTTGCATTTTTCCAATTAACACCAAAAGCCATCATCTTATAAATCAATTCCTTACCCGATTCATACATTTGGGCATGAAGATAACCACTTTTTGCCATACCGAATATCTTATCCCAATCTTGGCGACTTTTAATGCGGACGTCTGCGAGAATCATAATGCAATGTTCTTACATTAAAATCTATAATTTTATCCCAACCCCGGATTTCAAAATCAAGGCATAAAACAATATCACATCCTATCAAAGAAATAGATGCAGTATGTTTTGCCTTGAAGGGATTTTCTCCTATACTTTTAACAGCTTTAGTATTGATAAGAGAAACGGCCAATGTTGAAGCTCCAACTTTTTGCACCCCCCAAGGTTTATCAATGTCAATACCAAGATAATCTTCTACTGAAGTCATCATATCGTCAGTAGCTACTATTCTGCGAACTTTCTTTAAATTCCAAGCAAATAATCCTCCTTGATGTCTATCAAAAATTGCTCCACATGAATAAACAACATTAGGGTTATTATGATGTTTAAGAAGTTCTTTAAGAGTAAAACTTGGTACACCAACATCATCTTCTAATGAAAAGAAAAGAGGGGTTTTAACATGTGAAATGGCAATATTATATAGAGCAGCAACAATTTCGGCATGTTCTTCACTTCCTTTTCCCTCTTCTACCACTAATGGTGAAGAAGGAATTTCTGAGCAGAAAACAATTTTTTTATCTTTATATAAAGAGCTTCGTTTCTGAAATTGTCTTTCTAAAACATCTTTAAAAACAGTGTCATTGCAATTTGTAATCCACAATAAATGCAATTTGTTTTTTGGGTAATCAATCTTATCTAATGAATCAAGATAAGGTTCTAAAAGATTATATCTTCCACCAAAAAGCGTTACAATAGTAATATCTGGAAAAGATTTCATATACAATCTTAAAATGAAAAATAATAAGGGATTTTTAAAGTTTTCTTTATAGCAATTTTATAATCCTCATAAATTGATGTGTAATAAAGCACTTCTGTAAATGAATACGGAGCTAATTTATGGCGTCCAATACCTCTTCCCGCTTTATTCATAGCTGACTTTACCCCACCAACACCAAGACTCCCGTAAGGACCCAATTTAAATCTTTTAGGTCTTTTATTTTCCATTAAATTATTTTTCTTGCGTGTCTAATAGCTATTAGAGATACATCCATACTATCGGCAGTTCTGTTACTAAGCCTAAGAGCTTGAGGAATTGATGTATTAATTTGAAAAGTTGCATTAGAACTATCTGGACGATCTCCTAAGGTCGCATAAACAGTATCATTTATTAAAAATGTATAACCATCAGCTTCCCAGCTTATTCTGTATCTTGTTCTTGCATTATTCCAAGTTGTATCCCAAGTAATATTCTTTCTTTGCACTGTTCCTGTTTCGCTTCTTATAACAGCTCTTAATGGTCTTGTTGTCGCTGTGTCTCCTCCAGTTACTGTATCATATCGCATCTCAAAATATACTGCCCCCCTTTCCGCACTATCTCCAATATTCTGCAATCCCCATCGTTTTTCAGAATCATTACTATCTGGTGAGAGTGAATCAACTTGTACAGTAAATTCAATATCTCCATAGAGATATTGAGAAAATGAAGAAGCACTGCCAGCAGTTAAACGAAGTTGAAGACTATCGCTTGCTATTAGCCCCGATGCAATGGTATCACTCTTCCAAAAGTTAGAATCTCCAGCCTTAACCACAGGGTCATATACTAATCCTTCACGAAGATCAATTTCTTCAGAACGAATTGACATAATTTTATAAGTTTATGTTTAATATAAGCGACCTTTAAACTACGAAGTTATTTTTGTCCACCACACTTATAGTCTGATGGACAAGATAATCTCACAAGAAGCTGTAAGGAGTATTTCAATCTATAAAGAGTTTAGGAATCCAAATGCAGAATAGCTGCTGAAGTAGACACAACAGTCTGACGATCATCACTATCTGCACTGATAAAGAAGTTATTTATTGCAAGCAGTCCGCCAAATAGTAATTGAGCCGTATCAGCTGTTGCCGTATCATAACTTCCCCAGTAGTTATTAGCTATCATTCCTCTTTCTGTGACTCCGCCACCGCCAAACCTTATTAATTGCGCCGCAGCTGTATCTGTTGAAACAATGGTATTACCTTCAATCCTTAAACCAGAAAGTGTAGCATCTGCCACATTGGTAGAATCAGTAGCAATTACTGCCGCTCCGTTAGTAGTATCTCCAACGGTGTCAAACTGACCATAAAAATAATTGTTTTTAATTTCAGAAAAATCAGGATCACCTCCTACAACTGAAATCGCTCTTCCCGAACCAGCAGTATCACGAGCTAAGAATTGATTATTCTGAATTATTGACTCTTTAGCTCCTAAACGAACCATTACCTGAAAGTCATCAGTTCCAGAGTCTGAAGTGAATGTGCAGTTTTCTAACTTTTGTCCAAAGAAACCAGTATCCATATTAAATGCTTGATCAATGCTATCTTCCCCTGCTAAAAAGATAAGATTAGCTACTCTCATTCCATTAGCTCTTAAATTAACAGTTGCGCCACCTGTGTCATAACGAAGCACAGGTCTGCCATCTCCTTGACCCATACCAATAACTTGAACACCAACCACATTCCATGTGTCAGCTCTTTCAAAGTCTTCAGTATGATAAGGAGCCACTAATACAACATCTCCCCGACTATCACAAGCATTAACTGCCGCTTGTATGGTGCTATAAACCCTTACAACGCCATTGCCATCTGGGGGATATTCATTGGCCAATCCGATAACGCTATAAGTAGTGTCATCTGAATCTCCTACCAAGAATACTCTTGACATCGGTGATACTTCAGGAAGAAGTCTTGAGATATTTCCATATCTTGAAAGTTGTTTTTCGTTTGCCAAAATAGTTTTTAGTATATTTTGCTTTTACACTTATATACTAAATATCATTTTAATATTCCGACCTTTGCTTTTGGGTTTTTCCGTTGCCCATTAGCCAACGCTATCATCTTAAGACGCTAATTTTTAGATAGCATCTACCAAGATAGTCTATCTTTTTGGCTTTGATTTTCGTCTCGGAGTATAGCTTTCTGCCTGCGGAACTTCTTCAATAGATTGTTCAACAGGCTCTTCAATCTGAATATCATCTTCAATTTGAATATCAGCTTTTTCATCTTTTTTAGGTCTTCCAACCTTTTTTACTGTTTTTGTTTTTGGCATATCTTTAAATGTTTTAAAGTTCCTGATAAATAAGTTTCTGTTTTAATGTGACAATCCTTGCAAAGAGTTCTGCCATTTTTTCTTAGCCACAACTCTTTACATTTGAAAGCATCAAACACAGTTTTAATAGAGTTCTCTTTAAGAATTAAAGCAAATGGTTTTATATGGTCTATATGTAATTTGCCCCCAATTTTTTCACATATTTGACAAGTATATTTATCTCGTTTAAGGCAATCATTTAACCATTTCGCATACTTTTTACCACTACGAATAAGTTGCCCTAATGTAGTAGTCCCACCTTTCCAATTACCAGCATCTTTACCAAATCTTTTTGGAAGAGATAATGATATTTTTGCTCTTTCTTTAAGAGTCCATTTTCTTCCCTTATTCCAAGGAACTAAACCTTTTTTGAATTGTGTTATTGGCGATAAGTGTTGTCCTTTTTTAATTGCGGTAGGAGGTATATAGTGTCTTTCTTTAGTAAAAGGTTTTCCTATTATAGAATTTTTAGCACGATATACCCCCAAGCAATTTCTTGAACAATACTTATGTCTATTTACCCAATTCTTAAAAGATTCCGTATATGGTTTTATTATTGTCTTACCACACTGAAGACAAGGTTTTGTTTGCTTCATATAATCTTATTATAAACCCGATAATAAGATTATTCAATAGCGTCCCCTGTTATGCCGTTGCATCCTATGACCTCCCTCTAATTTCTTAAAGGTATGGACTATATCTTCACCCTTTGGCGTCTCGCGTGTAGTCTCTGAGGACTCTCTGGCTTTGCCAGGTTGCCTGCTGATTGACCGTTAGTGCTAGTCCTTACGGACTTCGCCTCTTGGGTTATTCCAGCATATAGCGAGATTTTTATGTCAGGCAAAAACGGCATTTAGAATAAGCGGTCTAAAAATCTTATTCCAACCTGACGAAAACTTAAAAGCCCTCCCTGTTACAATTCCTATCCCATAAGCTGATCTCACGCCATAATTCCAAGCATCTGTACTAAATTCTTCTCCTGCATTTAAAGAAGAAGGAACTTTCAAAGCTGGTTCATCCCAGACAGCCAAATGAGCATCTGAGGCCATTGAAGCGACAATGCCCCAAAATCTTCTTTTAGCAGCATCTGGTGCTCCTACTGCTGTAGTAGGAACTAAAGCTAACTTTACGTGCTTATACTTTGCCTTATAAACATTGGTTACTCCACTATTAGCAAAGTCCGGAGCAGCTACTGAATTCAAATATTCAAGAGCCGTATTGACTGAAACTGGATCATCTGTCGTCCAAAGAATATCAAATGGCACAGTTATCTTTTCTCCAAAACTATTAAGAGTTTCCTCTGTAACTAATCTTTCCATTCCTTCCAAAGCTCCTTTTGAAAGAGCTGGGTTTCCCGCCAACCTATTTCTGTAGGTTGTAGATGTTCCTCTTAAAGTATGAGCTGTGCTCCATAAAGCCAAATCGTCTCCAGTATCTATAGTTACCGTTTGACCATCCATATTGGTATAAGTTGTGGCTGCGCCAAACCCAAACCTGTGCTGGAGGTCTAATTCCATTCTGTTCCCTGGCATTTGAGCCAGATTGGTTAATCTCTGAACCACTTCAGGGTACTTATTATATCTTCGCATTTCATAATCAATGCCTATATCTCTAGCAAAGCGGACAACAGTAACCAGCTTATTGTATCCTAGCTGGACTCTTGCTCTGCTTGCCTGATCGCCTTGAGTCTTTACCCTTGCGTAAAGGTCAAGGTCAATTTCCGTGAAATCACGGGTTTCGCCTGAGTTGTTTGGGACATTTTCTATTTTCCAAATCCCAGAATCCCTGGCGGTTTTGTCAACCATATCCTGCGCCCTTTCAAAGATGACTCCCGCCAACCTTGTAAAGACACCTAAAGATACGGTATTTAATTCGTGTGCCATATTTTGATTTATTCCTCGCTATACTCTTCCAACCGCCACTAACGCGGACGCCACTGTCAGAATAAATCTTAGGAACTTAATTATTAACCTACTGCGCTGTCTCCAACGCTCTTATCCCAAGCAGTATTCACAATCACGCCTATTGCTTGAGTCGCAGATACTCTTCTCGTAATGAATATTTGTCGGATTGCAGTATCGCTCAAATCTATTCTCATGCCAGCCGAATCTCCCGCATTTACTGAACCCCCTCCCGTAGTATCAACTGCAACATAACTTCCAACAATAGTATCGTTTGCCCCGCCTCCGTCTGAATCAATATCAATCAACCATTCAACTGCATTCTCAACAGGCACTTCTACTGGAACAAATCCTTCTGGGCCCGAACCTTGAGTACCGTCTGAGTTAAAAGCACTATCAGTAACAGTATCATTTGCTCTACAAACACCAATTACCCTGTCAGTTGAATCATTATTGGGATATCCAATCGAACCCGAATCTCCAATAGTAACCAACCCGCCAGCTCTCACTTCCTGAGCAGTATCTGACTTTCTGAAGTACATTATTTTCGTTTTTCCGCGATGCAGTATAAAACTCATAAATTTAATCTATTTAGTTTTTTATAGGACCTTTCTTGCATTTTTTAACGAAAGTATGCTTCTTCGTAAACAAAAAAGCCCGCCTTTTAAGCGGGACTCTGTTTGTCAGTCATCCGTGGCATTTGACGCTGCCAGGCGTATAAATTATGTATCAGTAATTGGAATTGCACCAATAATCTCTTGCTTATGAGACAAGTGAGATACTATTTCTCTACACTGATTATATTTAATATATTCCTTTTTTAGGTTTTGTCAAGTCTTCAATTTCAGTTACTCTTTTTAATCGCAATGGAACTCCATCTTGCATAATAATTGTTACTTCGCCGAACCTAAATCTTGTCCTCAAATTTCTTATTAATTCCATTTCTTGAGGATGCAGTTCAATTATAACAGTCGTATCATCTGCATAAAACAAGTCTTTTGTTTCTTTATTTTGAATCAGAGACATCTTTTAAAATTTATCACGCAATATATCATCCAATGTCAGGAGATCAACATCATCCAAAGACTTAGGGTCTGGCATCCATTGACCCAATAACTTCAATAAAGCCTGATTATTATTATAATTCAAAGATTGATTAACTTTAAGCATTATATTATCTAATTCCCCAACTTTAATCCCCCATTCTCTTAACACTGCAAGAACTATCTGTACCACAGGGTCTACTCTCTTATCCCTTAATTCCGTGTCATTACAAGATTTATCTGAAACAATTTTATCAAACATCAGTTTTGAAAACTTTTCAATTCGGTCTTCAAAATGAACTTCTAATATATTAATTCCACCTGCGGTTTTATTCTGGGTTTCTTTAACAGACTTTACTTTTCTATTACCAATATATTGTTTAGACATTACAATTTTTTAGTAGATGTTGTATATTCTGTACCTGGCGTATAAGTATAATTAAAATACGGCTTTGTCCATTCTTCTTTACACATCACACAATAAACAATATTACACTGCTCGCAATACTTTAATTCATGTTCACACTTTTTAGAATGGCTTTGGTACATATTATTTCTTCCTCGCCTTTTTAGCAGCTTTAATTCCTTTCTTACTATAAGGAAAATGTTTTATTTTTCCTGATTTTGTTTTTATTTTAGGCATAATTATTTTTTTCGTGGCTTTCTGCTCCAACTTTTTGTCGCATAATAAGCACGAATTTGTTTAGCTGTGTATTTACGACCCGATGGACTTTTATAACCACCTTTAACTTTTTTAAATGGCATATTAATTTACAAGAGCTTGCGGAAGTATGATAACTCTGTCATCGGGCAATCTTACCTCAAAAGAATACTCTGTTTCTCCTTTCTCGTTTAGATATTCTTTTTTACTAACTACTTCGCACTCAACTCTTTTATTATATCTAATATCAGAGAACCTTTTATATCCATCAATTATTTGTTTAGTTTCAGTTCCGTCTTTATCTAATAAGGTAATTTCAATCTTCTGTTCCTCGCCCACTTGTTCACCTGTAGTCGGATGATAGATTGGAATATCTTTTAACATATTCCAACTGATAATAAATTTATCTTGAAAAGTTGTCAACTTTACCTTAATTGACTTCTTTGCCACTCTCTGGTTCTCATAACTATATAATCTCCCTTTATCGGCCACATCATAAAGCATTTTTAGCTGATCTTGGATTTTCAGCCATTCTGTTTCTGGTATTTGAACTATTTTAGTTTCTTCCTTAGTTTTATTCTGAAACATATCTTGGTTGTTTCTTCAGGTCTTCATCGGTAATTTTTATCCCACCCGCAGAAGCCATTTTATTTAATAATTCCCTTTCTTCAGCAGTAAAAGGGGGTGTCGACTTTACATTTAATTTACCTACTCCGCCTGAAGAGAATACATTAACACCAACATAACTTTCAGGACTGGCTAAGATTGAAGCATCTCTTACTTTATTGCTGATTTCTTCTTTAGTAGAACCTACTACCGAGCTTAAATCTTTATTGTATTTTAACTCAATTTTCTTCTTTAATTCCTCGTCTCCCTGAGAATATCTTTCAAGTTCGGCTGTATAATGTTCTTTCATTACTCCTTCTAAGATTTCTTTCTTAACAGTACCAATTTTCTCTTCCATGAAAGTTTTTAATTCTACTATCTCCTTGTCTTTTTTATCTAAAGACCCCTTCAAGATTTTAAAGTTTGTATCTTTGCTTCTTAGTCCTGTTAGTTCATCTTGCAATTTAGCAGACTCTTCTTCTTTAGATTTTATATCATCTTGTAGTTTTTGAAGTTCATCAGATTTATCAGGATTTGCAGTTTTATATTCTTCAATCGCTTCTTGTTTTTGAACTTCTAATTCTTCTTGAGAATACACGGTAACCTCCGTACCATCGTCTTTTGTTATAACTTCCATTTTTTTGGTTATTTAATTAACTTACTCTGCTATTAACGGAAGCAGGTATACCGTTAGTTAAAAACTAACCGACCTTTCATAATTCTGGCAAAGGATTATATGGGTCTCCCCCTTCTTCTTCTTTAGGACTTGCCTCATGTTCTTTGGCAGCCAACTGCCATTTTTCTAATAAAATGGCCATTCCCTCCATAATTCCATTACCTCTTATTATTTCAAAATCTCTTTCATCTTTTGACTTTGAAACTCCCACTCCCTCGCTATATGTTCTAATAAGCTGTATATACATTTCCTGCTTAATATCTTTTTCAATTCTTGGAAATACCGCAAATACAGAAGCATTATACGCTTTTCTCTCAGTTTCAGATATTTCTTTTTCTTCAGGAAATTGTAGATCTACTCGTAGATAGTGTTCCTCTCCACTTTTCAATTTCACTTTTTTCATCTAATTCTAATAAGGCTTCAATAATTTTAATTAAATCTTTTTTCTCAGCTATTCCTAAATTATAGCCTTGCTTCAACTCATTTAAAACTTCCTGTAGTTTAATTTCGTTCATTGGCAAGCATCGCAGACATTGGCTTCTGCAGGGTCAAATGGGCAAACTAATGACTGTTCGCTTTTTGGTTGTTCCTTTTCTGTATCCATAATTGCTTTGTTTTTTTTAAAAATATAATGTTAATTCTATTAAACTCCAACTTTTAATGCTTGATTTATTTCTCTCCCCATTAATCTTTCAGGATTTGGAATTCCAAGTTCAGACCTTTCGTCTTCAATAGATTGTATCATAGGTTGTATTTCAGGAGCAAATAACTTTTGAGCATTTTCTTCCCAAACAGAAGCAGCTTTTTCTCTTAAGTAATCTATATTAGGCTGCAAAGGAATAATATCCTGTAAAAAAGACCTAAACATTAATTTACTTACTTCGCTTGTCTTTCTTTCTTTAGGTTTTATTACAATCTGCCATATTAATCTAGAACTAGTAACTTCTTCTGGGTTCAAAAAGATTAATCTTATAGGCGTTCCTTGTTCTTGAGTTAAAAAATCTTCAGCCTGCATTATTGCTTCTGCTGAAGGAACTTCTTTAGTCGGTATTGTAACTCTCTTACCTTGTCCTTCGCCTTCAATCATCTGGTCAGTAGCTATCTTACGAAATTTTGGTTTTAAAAGCCCCCGTGCTTCATCTACTACTTGGTCTTCGGCTGAAAACCAATTAGCTAAGATATTCTTCAACCTTAACCATTCAAGTTTCCACTCAAGCATTGATACCGCAAATACCGTAAGTCCCAATATCATCTTAGCTTGTCTTTGAAGTTCAATAATCTCGGTGGCTGTCGGATCTCCTTTAGACGCTTGTCCCTGAAAGGTAGGCGACACTGTTTCAGCATTGATTGACTCCTGAAGCTCTTGAATCATAGCTAACTCAGAGTTAGTAAGCCCTTGAGTCTCTTTATCATTTATGGGAACTAAAGTATTAGGTGGGATACCATAGCTTATCTTTCCTGGCATGAATACTCTATTTGAAAGCACTCTACCTGAAATATTGAGATAAGGAGGCATAAAAGATTTCTGGGTCTTTAGAATAGCCAATCTCATCATTTCGTCTAAAATAGCTACTTTGTTTCGCGTTCTGTTAACTAAAGATTTGCCATAAGCAAACTTTGAATGTATTGGTTCTAAATTCTGTTGAGCTATATTATAATCCTCATATCCCCACGGTAATGGAAGTCCCACCGGAGTCATTAGAACTCCGTTAAGCAATAGCGCAAACTCATTTGACCATTTATCTTGATACCTGACAATTTCCACAAAATCCTGTTCCACTTCCAAAAGAGTCCAGTCGTAATTAAAAATGCTTCTGCCTTCATTCGGTTCAAATTGCTGTATTTTTCGGGAGACGTTCTCCCATCTATCCCATTTTTCAAACATTCTTCTGGCTTCTTCATAGGGCATCGTATCTACAGTAAAAATATATGGCTGCTGGGAGATATCATATTGAGTTATGTCCCCTAAATAAACATTAAGACCTGGCACAATGTTTCGTGTAGGTCTTGCAAAAGCTTTCTTTAAGTTTCCCTCAATTTTTTTAAATTCTTTCAAACTGCCCTTAAACTTCTTTTTAGTTTTTGATACTTTCCATTTCTCGTCCCATAATTCCTCCACAAAAACTGTTCCGTGCTTTAAGAGTTCATACTGCCTCAAATACTTCTTTTCATCATCAGTATCCAACTCATTGGTTTTTAAAATCACATCTTCTATTGCATCTCCCAAAGCTTGAACTTCAAACCCATCTCGGTCAAAAGCTGAAATATCCCCTCTTAAATCCAAATTGACAATTGCTGATAAAAGAGCAAAGAGTTTTTGCCTAACAACTCCCGATTGAAAGTTGGTATCCTCTTTATTTATCTTAGGTTTTATAAAAGTATTAGCCAGCTTTTCATTCTCTTCGTAATAAGTTAAGTAGTCCATGCCATCAAATTCATTATGTTGCTGGTCTCTGGCGTTTCTGGCATTTTCCAATCTTTTTCTTAAACCTTTTAAGTAATCTAACTCTTGATCAGAATACTCTGGCCTTGAAACTTGTTCTGCTTGTTTTATTTCGTCTAAAATAGGAGATTCTATTGCCATAAAAAAACACTCCTTCAGAGTGTCTATTACCTCGTGCGTTAATTAAAACGATTTATCCAAGTTGGCTCGCAGGAGCCGATTTATCCTTTTTAATTTTAAATACGTTTCTTGTCTTGCACCTCGGGCAAATCTTCTTAACAAAAAAGTTGTTGTCTATTGAGTCTGCGTAGTCAACATCCGCCAAATGCCAGTTGCAGTTTTGACAGCGTATTTCTTCTTGCATACTTTACAGAGAGCTTATTTCATCTGTAGTGCCTCCACATTTAGAACAGGTATATTCATCAATTCCAGTAGAATATTCTGCATCACTTAAATAAAATGAGTGCTCGCAATTCTTTTCAAGACCTCTTGACCAAGGGGCATTATTTATTTCTTTTCTAATTTGAGAATTTGAAACTTTGGAGTTAAGATTTTTTTTAGCATTACTTCTTGCACCGCCAACAATCATTGCTCCCCCAAACAAAATTGCTCCTGCTATTAAAATTGCTCCAATCATATTATTTTATTTTACTATTAAAAATTCCCTTTTGTCAAGTTAGATTTTTCTTCTCATGACAGGTTGTCAAAAAGTGCATATTTATCAAAATCCTTTTTATCAAACTCTGCATCTCTCATTTCAGGATTTGACGCAGGCACTCCCCATTGTCTCATTTGCCAAGCAATTGCTAAAGCTATTATCCTGTCATAGTGTCCCTGTGTCTCATCTTCTTCATCCACGTTAGCGGTATTTAAGTCTGTCGCTGGATAAGATATAATTTCTTGTTTTAATGCTAAATCTGATATTTCAATCAACCCTTCATGAATGGCAGTTCTTAAATCATTCATCATTTTTGGTTTTGAGGCCAAGTTAGTATGCCAACCTAATTTATCATGCTCATCCTTGTAAATATTAAAATATATTTCTCTTAACTTAGTCAATGTGGCAAAACCATGATTATTCCTCTCTACTCCCGCAATGCAATTTCCATACTTATGTCCTCCGCTTTGAATCTCATAGGCGAATAAGTCTGGAGCTATTTGATTTGAAGCATATATTCCTACCACTTTGGGTTTTATTATACTTCTATCTTCTATAACAAGTTGATAATCTAAGTCTAAAATAACTACCGTTGAATTATGTCTCTTAACTCCCTCACTTACATCAGCCCCTAAAACATATCTATGTCCCGGCTTAAAGTCTGAGTAATAGTTCCAATTCGCTAAAACCGTTGGCGTATCAGTTCTTAGGTTAACGCTTATTGTCGGGTCAAAGAATCTGTCTCCACTGCTTAAAAATGCCTCGTGCGCGTTTTCAGGATATTCTTGCGGGATCATCCTCTTATCCGTAAATTCGCTCTTGATAATCTCAAACTGCCGTTCTGTGTAAAATTCCCGCCACCCATAAAATCTGTGTTTATATCTTGATTGTCCACTTTCCGCCAATTGCCACATTTTCGCATAATGATTTAAATCTCCATTAGCCGTGCTTTCGGTAAATAACCATCCAGCTTCCTTGTCCATTTGGTTAGCCGTTCCTTCAATAATTTCTTTCGCTCTCAATTCTTTTTTATCTGGATAAAACCCAGCTTCTGAAAAGAGTAATTTCTGCACTGTTCCTCCTCTACCTCCTACTCTGGCTGAGGCAGTTCCACAATAGAAATGCGCTTTATTATGTTTTAGTTCGTATTCCGTGCTATCAACAGAAAAAACATCTTTGCTAATTTTATCTAAAAGAGTCGGGCTTTCCTGTATTTGTTTTACTGAATAATTAAAATGCTTTCTTGCCGCCGTTGATAAAATAAAGTTTCGGTATCTCTTTCTAAATGTTTGTGTTGCATCATCTTTATATGAAATAACTAAAGTTTCTGTTGGATTATCAGAATTCATATCGTCTACCGCAAATAAAGCTAATACCAATGAAGTAAATCCTTCTTTTCTCGCTTTTAAAATAATCTCTCTTATTGGAATAGTTAATCCTTTGTTTTCAATATCGTAATCTCTTATTAACTCATCATAATACTTTTGTTGAACTGGCCTGAATTTAAAAGGGACTAATTGACCTGACTTTGGCTCATCTATCATCAGCCATTTTTCTATATATGCCTGATATTTCACAGCTCATTATCCTTAAAGTTAATCTGCACCGCCACATTAGTTTTATCATCTGATTTCGGTACACCATAAACTCTATCCTGTATATCCTTCCAATATCTAAAATCTGCTTCTTTCATCTGTTTAAAAGCCACAGCTAATAACTGGTCATCCACTTCATCAACAGTTAGATTATTCTTATCTGCTATTTTTTCAATAAATCTCTTCCATTTAGTTGAAAAGCTTTCAGCTCCTTTAGGTCTACCATTAGGATTAAGTATGACTCCTTTCCTTAACCTTCCATTCTCATCTCTATCTGCTAATTTACTACTATTATCTAATAGTTCTTCATTCATATTTTTATAGCTTTTTGATTTGTGTATTGTCCCTCTAAAATCCTTTTATTCTTACCAAATGAATCTGTCTTTAAATGACATTCCCTACATAAAGTCCTACCATTATTTATATTCAACCTTTCTTTATAAAAAATAGCAAAAGGTTTGATATGGTCTGCCGATAATTCAATTCTACTTCCTTTTATTGATTTCCTTTTACAAATTACACAAATATAGTTATCTCTCTTAAAAATCTGTTTTCTCCATTCTTTATATTTTCTTGATTTTCTAAATAGTTCATTTTTTGTAGATAATCTTCCTTTATTATCAAATGCTCTTTTAATCCCAAGCGATATTCTTTTCCCCCAAATTTTCGGTCTTTTAAATGAATTATATCCTTTTAATCCTTTATTCCATGCAGTTTGTCCCTTTTTAAATAGCTTTTTCTTTCCTAATTTTATGGCTAATTTTTGACCACAACTTCTGTTACAACACTTTTGATTTTTATTTCTTGTTACAGAATTAAAAACTATTCCACAATATTGGCATTTAAGATTTTTGAATAGATATTTTGCTCCATTTTTTATCATCATTTAATCTTACCGCATTTTTACCAGTGAAGTCAATAAAACGCTTTATTATGACATCCACATACTTTTCGTCAATCTCCATCCCATAACATATTCTATTGGTTTTCTCACAAGCGATTAGGGTTGAGCCAGAGCCGAGGAATAAATCTGCTATTAAATGTTCCTCTCCGCTAAAATTCTTTATAAACCATTCTGATAATAAAACTGGCTTCTGTGTTGGATGAAACCTTTTATGTTCTGGCTCTTTTTCTGTTCCAAATATTCCAGCCCATTTTACTCTTGCAATTTCTCTTTTATGTTTATTTTTACTCCAACAAAGTTCAAAACAACTTCCATACATTTTATCTGCCGACTCTTCTAACCTTTTATCCCACACAATCCAACTGCCTTCGTTTTTATTTTGTAATCTCTCTGCATAATAATCTGCCCCCCATAAAAATATCTCTTTACAATATCCTAAATCTCTAAAAATATGTTCTGGGTCGTAATCTACATTATCGCCAATTACTTTATCGTATTTTTTACCACCCAATGCAGATTTTTCTTTTGCAAATGACAGACTGCTTTTTGCACTACTCCAATCAGTATCTAAATTCATTCCATAGGGCGGATCGGTAAATACCATATCTGCTTTCTTGCCCTCCATTAACCTTTCCACGTCTTCCTTTTTAGTGCTATCACCACACATCACCCTATGCCTCCCTAAAGCCCATACATCGCCTAATTTTGCGATAGGCGGGGCATTGTCAGACACTTCGTCGTCTTTCTCATTGCCCTCAACCAACAAGTCCCTGTCAAACCCCGTTAAATCAAACATCTCATCACTCAATCCTTTTAACTCTTCTATCGCCAAACCAAAGTCAGTTTCTCCTAATAATGCCACTTGATTATCCGCCAACCTTAATGCTTTTATCTCTTCTTTTGAAAGCCCGCCTATTAAAACACACGACACATCTTCTCTTTGTAATTGTTTAAGTGCCAATAACCTACCATGTCCAGCAATTACTTCATTGTCTTCGTCAATTAAAACAGGTGTTGTAAAACCAAACTTCTCTATACTTTTTACAAGTAAATCAATTTGTTTTTTAGGGTGAATACGATGGTTTTTATCATATAACTTTAACTCACTTACTTTCTTTATAATTATTTGCATAAACCTATTTTAATAGATATTTTTTGGCATTCCTAGCATAAGGCTTAATATTACTTATATTCATTCTAAAAACTCTTTAATTTTCTCGGTAATCTTTATTGAAGTCCCCTCTTGCCAATAAATATCACTTGGTTCATACCTAGTCTGTAATTGAAATCTCAACATTTGCCTTATTTGATTTTCTTCAAATGGAACATCTTTTACATTATGGGGCTTTAATCTGTTTTGTTGTCTACTTCCAATATTTACTACTGGAGTTCCAAATATTGATGCTTCTTTTAAGAAAGACGAGCTATTGCCTACTAAACATTTAGCTCCTGCTATTAAATTAATATAATCTTCTGAGGAATACTCTTCTTTTCCATAAGGAGCCCCATTATCTTTATTTGATTTGATTACAATAACATTTCCTTTAAATTCTTCTCTTACAATCTTTTCAATCAACGCAGGATTTTCTCCTGCCAAAGCATGATGACATATTAATACATAATCTTGAGGTAAATTTTCCAAGTTAGTGAAATTGATTTTTGCAATTTCACCTTCAATTCTGCTTATTTCCTTTGCATATTCAACATCCAAAGACCCAAAGTTAAATGTCCAATCTGGGTCAGTGCCCATTGCTATCAATCGTGCATAGCTTTCTTTATTAGTGGCAAAGTGAATATCTGATAAGGCAGTGATAGCATGCCTTACTTTATTATCAATAGCTCCTGAAATATCTCCTGCTTCAAGGTGGGCTATTTTTAGTCTTTTATAGCTTGCTAATAGGGCTATTGGTAATTGTTCAAATCTATCTCCCCTAATTAGAATCAAGTCATAGTTATTTCCCCCTAAAACTTTCCTAAAATGATTAGCAATATCAGCTGTTACATTTAAAATATTATCATACGCAGACCTATACTCTATAATATCAACTTGAAAATGTTTTTTCAATTCTTTTAAGAGTAACTGTTGTCTGCTTAAATATACACGATTGGTTGAAGGGAAACATATTTTCATTTTAATTCAAATCTATATTTTGTTTGATAATCAAATACCTTATGACAAAAACTACATAATTCAACCCAATCATCTAATCTTCTTTTATACTTATGATCTATATTAGCCCAATGAAAAACCTTACCCCTGCCATCACAATATTTATTCTGACACTTTATTGCTTTCCCTTTTTGCCTTTTAATCCAATGATGTATACCAATAACTCCAACTTTATCTCCTTTCCAATGCGGACTATTCTCCCCCGATCTTGATATACCTAAACATTTATTGGAACAGTAAATCCCACCATTTTTTCTATTTATTATGTTCCTCTTAACCCAGAATTCTTTTTTACAAACCTTGCAATCTCTTTTAACTGGACCTCCTTTCCAGGCCCAATTTTTACTTCCAACACTAAATTGATGCCCTCTTTGAAATCCTTGCTGTACTTTATGTTGATATATTCCTACTGGCATAGTTACTTTTTATTATTGATATTATCTTTATCATCTTCAAAATAATTTAATTTTTTTATAGCCTCATATCTATCATTCCCCAATTTTAATTCATTATCTTTTCTTTCTAAAACATTAAAGTTTCCTTGTGGAGAAAAATAAGTAAGCAAATAATTAGCTGAAAAATATCTTTCCAATAATTTTAATGATTCAAGCCTTCCGTCATAAATAATTTGTGTTCCTGACTTAATTTTACCATCTAAAGTTAACTTATGAATAACACCATTAGGTAAATCTATATAATGTTCTTCTTGCATAAAAGGCGATGGACCATCTTCTAAGTAAAGGTCGTATTCTCCGTCGGGCAATGTTTCATAAATTGAAAAATTATAATATGGTATTTCCGCTGAACTCCAAACTATTGCATCTGATTTATGTATTGTAATATTCTTTTTAAACTCTTCAGGTATCATTTTTTCGGCTATTTTGATGCATTTGTCAAACTGCTCCATGCTATCTATGTGATAATCAGTTTCACCCTTGTCCTTGAAAGCTAAAGCCATTATGGAAGTAGCTGCTCCAATTCCACACCCCAATTCTAATATTTTCTTAATTTTGTGATTTTTTATATAATTATATAAAAGTTCCGCATTTTGAGGTCTCATAATCCATTGAGATTCTGGATGGTTAAGAAACTGCTGATATAATGCTTGTAATGTCATTTTTTAATTTCTTTAACTAATTTCATTATAGCCTTATTAACTCCTTCTTGAGCTAAAACATACCTAATGTCTAATTGTTCAATCTTCCTAAAAAAATAATTAGGGGCAATATACATTTCTTTTGCTTTCTTGAGAGCATCAACAGCATTTTCTGCCTCAACTATAATTTCGCAACCACGCTTAAGTTGACCCCCCTCTTGCTCTCCTTCATGGGCAATAAATACAAACTTAAATATAGTTTTCATTTTACTTTCCTCACAACCCTTGAATAAGGCTGTCGCGGAGCTAATAATTTTCGTATAATCGGCTCACCAAATTTCTTTTTATTATCAAGAATTGATTGATAATTCATCAAATAACCATACAATATCCCATTACCATATCGTCCCTGATATTTTAATAATTGACTATCTTTTCCATTGATAGTAACTTTTACACCTCTGCCTATTGCTATTCCCAGCCAGTATTCAACACCACCTTTCTCGTTTGAATACTCAAAACTTCCTGCTTGATTTACCCCAAACAATTCAATACTTTTCGCTCCTTTTAATAAAGCATAAGCAATCATATAACATATCGTATTAGTAAAATATGGCAACCCGAATTCCTTAACACATTCTTCCAAAGGAAACGCCTCTGATAAGGGAATTTCCTCGTATTTATAAGGTCCAACAAAAGGAATTCTCATCTTGTTAATTCTGCTTATAGTTTCTCCTAAGTTCTGAATACCTGATACCACTTGGGGTTTTTCGTCAAGTAAATCCATCATAAATAATATATCTGGCTTTACTCCATATTTCTCAATAGCCACATAGTCATTCAGGCAGTAAATCATTGCATTGGATTCTCTTGGGGCGAGTTCGTGGCCAGTTCCGGTTGCTAAAATACTTACTTTTGCTGGGTCTTTTTTAATTTGAAATGCCACTTTGTTTTAGTTTTAATAATTTGTGGGCAAGAATTAACTCTGTTTTTGCTCGACTTTCAAACGTTGCCTATATACTCTCATTCGCAATTTACTTCTTTCTTTTACAGTAGGTTGACTATTGTATTTTTTAAAGTATTCTTTTCTATCTTTTAAGTGCCATTTTCTCTTACTCTCATAATGCCTTGCTCTTTTTACCCAATTACAATTGTGGCACAAAATTTGAAAACCTTTAGGATAGCCATTTTTTACAATCCAGTTGTAGGTGTCATGTCCACCAGTAAATCCCATTTCTTTTCTATGTTTATAACCGTCATTATTGATATGGTCTATAACTAAACACTCTACTCTACTTTCAGAACATTCTTTACACTTTGGCGGAATCCCACCATAGTAACATAAAACATCAAATCTCCTTTTGTGTCCCCACTTTCTTTTTATATCAAGCCATTTCCACCTATTCTTCTCACGCCACCTTTTAGAAATTTCTAATCTCATCCTCCTGTATTTTTTCTTTCCCTTTTCTGTGCTAGTGTACTTTTTAATATAACTCTTTTGCTGATTATAGATACACTGATTACACGAACCCCTAAAACCATCTGTATTTCTTTTTTCCCTAGTAAAACTTACGATGTTCTTGACCTGACCACATTTTTTACATTTTTTATTATCCATATAACTCCATTGTATCACCTCAAAAGAAAGTGTCAACTATAGAGTTTTTTCAATTTATGAGCTATAAGAAGTTCAGTTTTTTTACGTGATTCCAAAGTTCCGCCAGCTATGTGGTTCGTGCAAACCAAGTTATATTTATTTATATTTTCTGTTAATGATGTATAAAAATCTTCCCAAGCACCTCCTAACTTGTTTTCCAAAGCCCACTTAAAGTCTTCTCTATTCACCAAAAAGGGACGAGATGGGTTCAAGAAAATAGCATTATTTTTCATTTTTAAAAATTTATCCTTATCCATAAAGTTCCTATTACTCTCATCGGCAGTAATACTTAAAACAACTATATCAGATTTTTCCAATAATTCATTTAAAGATACCCTTTGACTCATAACTTTATTTTATTAAAATCATTATTCTTAAATTCATGTTCCCATAATCTATAAACAATATAACCTTGTTTTTGCAACTCTTGTGTTACCATAATATCCCTTTCTCTTCCTTTCCCAAAACCACATAACTTACACTTATGCCAATAACACCCATCAGCAAATATACAAATATTAGGTTCTATAAAAATATCTGGCTGACCTAGAATTGGGTAATGAGTTTTAAAGTTTATACCCTGTTCTGTAAGCCAGTTTTGAAGTTTTATTTCTATTTTAGTATCTTGAATAGGAAACACTCTTTTCAGTCTTGCTATGCTTAACTTTTTCCTCGTCTCTAGTGAAGGTTTTTGTCCCAATTTAGCATTTCTCAACTTTTCTCTATGCTCTAATGAAAGATGTTTGCCGAGCCAATAATTGTGTTCAATATTTTTAACCTTTTCTTTAATTAGCTTTTTAGTTTTTTCAGTATGATTCCTTCCCAAAAATGGATGTTTTCCACTTTTAAAGTGAGTAATATACTCTTCGCCCTTCATTCCTCTATTCCAAGCAGGTCTGCCTTCCATAGCCCTCTTATTAGACAGACTCATTTTTCTCTTTGTTTCTTTAGAATGTTTTTTACCTAAACTCCACCTACCAAATCCCTTTTCTTTGGCTACTCTACTCATTTTTAACTTAGTCTCATTAGAACATTTAAACCCTTTTTTTCTTCCTACTTTTGCCATACTTTTATTATAATTATACCATATCAATCTTTAATATCGTAACAAATTACATTCATCCCCATAAACTCGGCTATTTTTATCAAATGGGAAGAAATCCTACCTTGTCCCCCTATTATTCCAATTGTTTTACCTTTTGCTTCTTCTTTTTTAAAGATTCTCAGTGTATAAACTAACATTGAAAAAATTAATTCACTTACTGCCGTAAATTCACTAAGCTCTATTGGCTCTAATTTTACTATCTTTTTCGCACCTCTTACAGAATCGGCACAAGTAGCATTAATTGCCACAATTTTATTTGGATAATTGGCTACCTCAAAATCATTTACTACAATAATATTAGATTCTTTTTCATTTGTTAATTCAAAGTTTTGTTCATAAAACTCTCTTGCTTCTTTGCTGAAGTTTTGTGGGTTTCTTAAGAATAGTTTCATTTTGTACGGAATTTAGACCAAAATTGTTTCTCCTCTTCAAAACTTTCTCCATCAGTTTCTGCGAGCTTACATAATTCAACCATTCTTTTAAATTCGTCTGGTAAAAGAGAAACCTTATGGTCAGGACCAAAATCATTTCTATTAAGAGTAAAGTGTTTCTCAATTGCCACCGCCCCCATTCTTACTGCCAATACAGGGGCATCTATACTTAACGAATGGTCTGAAAAACCTACCCTCTCATACATATATTTCATTAAAACCATTTTTTCAAAATCTATTTTATAAATAGGGCATGGATATAAGCTAACACAATAGTTAATAAAATCAATTTGCTCGCCTAAAAACTCTACTGCTTTATTTATTTGTTTAGCTGTGGACATTCCCGTTGAAAGTATGATTGGCTTTTTAGTACTTTTAAGATATTTTAATAATTCTATATCAACTATATCTGCCGATGATATTTTATGCCTCCTAACAAATGGATTTAACTTTTTAGCCGCTAAAGTACTCATACCAGTTCCAAACATCTCAATGTCTAAACTATTCGCATAATCAAAAATTTCTTTTAGAAATTCATCTGTGGTTATTGCTTCATTTCTTTTAATCCATTCTTCTCTTTCTTTTGAGCGTTTTTTTAATTCATCATTACTTACGTGCACTTGAATTTTAATTAAATCAGCACCAGCATTTTTTGAAGCTAAAATAAGCTCTTTAGCATTATTTAAATAATCTTCTTCTTTCTCTGAGGTAATCCAGTTTTTTCCTATCTCACTAGTTATTATCATAATTTTAAATTAAAAATATAATATTCATCAGCTATTTTCATCAACCGATCTAATTGAACTTGATAGGGTCTTATTTTACCCTCTAATTCTTTAACCTCTTCAAAAAGTTTATTGAGATTAAAATCAATACCATATTTATTAAAGTTAATAATAGTTGACCTGTCTTTTAATGGAGTATTAGCAAATTTAGCATGAAATTCGTGTGGTTGCATTATTTTTATATCTTATAATAATTTTCCATTTAGGAAGACAGTAATCCATTTTTATTCTTTAAATATTCCTCTGCTCTTAAAAAATCATTTTCTTCGTTAATATTTAAAGTCCCCTCTGTTTCCAAAATCATAACATTATCACCATAAATTGACCCTTTTAAAAGGTTCTCTGCTTTAAACAAATAAATTCCCGCATCCGGAATCCAACAAGTCGGCATATCCTGTCTTCTAGTCATCCTCTGGCTTATAGGAAAACCATTTAATTCGGGCCCAACAAACTTTCTGCCTGTAAATAAAGATTCCAGTTTTTCCTTCCAGCTAATCAGCTTTCTAAATAACATTTTCTTTTCTCTTCCAATTTCAATAATCATAGCATAAGGATTCCATTTTTCAGGCACTCTTTCAGCAGAAATTAAAGAATCATATCTATCCAAATTACTGCTAAACGAATCAATAGCTAACTTAATATGCAATTTCTTTCTTAATGGACTTGTGGGCTGAAGCAAAAGCACTATATCTGCACCAGTTTTAGGTATCTCGCTTTTCAAAACATCAAACATTGCCGTATCATCTTTTGCTAAGCGAACAGGTCTTAACATCGCTTCTGCCCCATACTTTTTTGCAATCTCAAGATATTGCTGACTATCAGAATTAACTATTGTTCTCAATCCACAAGCCAAAGAACTTTCTACACTCCAAATCAAAAGTGGCTTCCCACCCAATTCTCTAATATTCTTATCTTTTATGGACTTACTTTGACTCCTTGCGGGAATAAAGGCAACTATATTCTGTACATATTGAAACATATTTTTATTTAAAAATTATTGTAGAAATCACCTCGCCAATTTGAGCCAAAATAGACAATATTCCCAAAATCACAGCCCATCTTGTATTTTTTAAAATTAGCTTATTTTGTTCTATCTGCAACTTAACATCCTGTTTCTGATAAGGTAAAATAAAATTTATAAACTTCTTGGGTTTTGGGGGTTCTGGAATCATTTTTAAAGTTTTAAATTGCTTAATTATACTCTTTTTTACTCTTAGTCAAACTCCTTGATTGAAACTTCAATTCTCTCTCTATCGCTCTGTGCCTTGCAAACACTTAAATAAGTTATCTGCCGATCATCCTTAATCCATCCTCTTTTGCAGATAAGATCAAGCAATGTTTTTAGACAATTATCAATATCATTTTTTTTAGCATACCTGAAGTAAAAATCAACATGAATGCTTAACTCTCCTTTCAATGTTTTCTTTTTGCCCATTAAAAGCAATCCTTCCTTAATCCAACTATTATATTCTTTCGTTTTAAATCTTCTACCTTGAAATGCTTTATTTATTGACAATGGTTTAATCGGAATACTTGCCTTTATTTTCATTACTTTTTTATAAATTCTTATTCTTTTTGCCGTATCTTTATCTTTTTTTCATCACTCATATTATTTTAGTTTTTTAATTGCTTCTTTAACTTTTTGAAGACATTCATTCCATCCATCCTCATAGGTATTTATTATATAATTTGCCTGCCCTTTTAAGGGCAACTTTTTGATTAATTCTTCAATCAATCGGGTGCGTTCAGTTTTTAAAAACGCCTTCTTCCCTCTTGATACATCTTCAATTCCATCTTCATATCCAGCATCATACCAAGCCATTCTTTTTTGTTCTAATAAAGTTTCTATTTTTTGGGTGAAGAAGGATTTGATTTTGTCTCCCATTGAAGTTAATTTTAATGAAGTCCATTCCTCATCAAACTCTCGCATAATAGATTCAAGATTAAAAGGAGATTCTTTTTCTTCAACATAACAAGGTAATCCATCGTATCGGTGGATTGTTTTTTGTGAAATATGCGGTTCTCCACAACTACACTTTTTATTTTCTTGGGTCATAGTTTTATTTCCCTAATTCTTCTAAAATCTTTTTATGTCCCTTTTCTGCTTCTTGCCAAGTATGGTATCTGAATTGTTCTTCGTCTCTTTTGCCGCCAAAAATCATCGTTTCAAATAACAATGGCTTACCTTCGCCAAACTGATGGTCTATTCCTAAAAATACCGTAGAAACTCTTGCTTCATTTACCGTATCATCTGCAACCCTTGTGTTATTTATATCTTCAAAAAACTCCGCCCAAATTGTTAAGTTGGTTTCAATTAGATTATGTTTTTTATCTAAAATATATTTTTTATTAGTCATATTTTATTTCAGCTCATTCATCTCTCGTTGTTAGGACTCGTCAATTAAGGGACGAAGTTCTAAAAATTCCTCTTTGCCCATTGGGTTTTCATCATCGCTCATCCCCCAAGCTAATGCAGAAGCTACATCGTTAAACTCAACTGGTATTCCCTTACTATACTCCTGCTTCTCGTTCCTCTCAATACTGCTCGGGCAGTCATAAATCGCAAATGCCACTTCTTGGTTAAAAATCTTTCCTGCGGGAATTTTCCACAACTCGTAATGCACCACTCTCATCTTGCTGTCCAACTTATCAATTTCGTCCACTTTCTTACCTCCCTGTTGTTGGTAAAAATCCCGTAATCCTGTTTTAGCAAACTTGATGGCTTGGATTCTCTGATCAATGTCGGTTATTTTCAAACATTCTTCCGTGGGCATTTCTCTGGAAATAACTTTTTCATATAATTTCTTATCAAACCTTACTCCATGCAAAGCATAAATTCCCCAGCCATCAGGATATTGTAATGCCATCCCATGTTCGTTATGTAATCTGCCCTGACTATCCCTTACTAATTTATTATGTTTTTCAGAAATCCA
>ERZ1292625.703-Hain-H41-01um-R1-703-length-46562-cov-24_pt1 | contig 46562 bp, 46 predicted proteins | sample MGYA00564400_ERZ1292625 | MGnify/ENA primary metagenome ERZ1292625 (study PRJEB36523, sample SAMEA6512639) | groundwater metagenome | collected 2019-01-08 | study: AquaDiva: Metagenomics assemblies of 32 groundwater samples
AGAATGCTGTCAGAGCCACTTATTTGAGATAGACCTGCACTCAAGTTGGCAACAGACTGCTGTTTCCCTGGTTCATCACCCTCAGTCCAGACATCCTTACCACCAGAATCGGTGCCCCACCAACGCAGGGCTTTGCTCTGATTAGGTTGCCAATACCATCCACCGTATTGTTTATCTGCCATTAGGAGCCACCTCCTTTCTCTAGTTGTCTAACTTCAGTTATTTCTCCAGTGAGAACATCAAAGTTATATTCTTTTTGGCTATCAAGTCCGTACTTGAAAAACTTACCTAAAAGCCACACAACCAATTGAGAATCAAGTGCTTGGATTGTCAGCTGATGCTGCTTAATCATCTGCTTTCTTAATTGCAATTCTTTTAAATCTGACTTATCTAATTTAATTTGTTTTTTCGACATGACCTGTGACCTCCTTTCTTCCAACTGTGGTGATAAATTCACGCTGCAGTTGATCGACTTTCTCCTGGACTTTGGGACCACCTTTTTTGGTGATCTCGTTTATTCGATGTTCCAGATAGCGTTGCTTGAAAGTTTCCTCATCTTCATCATCACGTTTGATGGCGATGTCACCTTCAGGTTCGAAATCAAAGTCAAAGTATTTGTCACGGATCGTCATTACCATGAAGTCAAACTGAGCGGAGGATGTACCGCCTTGCAGTTCTTGCACGATAAGATGGCCGTTTGTTACTTCGACAATGAAAAGTCCGTTGCAGTTTTGCTTGGGAGTCAGATATGCTGTGATGTTTCGGGGATCGCTGACCGCTATGAAGTGGTCTGGGAAGTCAATTCGTGTCTGTCCGTTACTTAAGTTGGCTGTGCCTCTGTAAATGAGGAGAACTTCTGCTGCCTCAATACCAGTATAAACCAATCTATGGCCCTTTTTCAATGGATGGGGAATGGAGAAGTTTGATGTACCACTTTTGTTAATATTGCCAGCTACATTAAGTGCTTCTAACCCTGACATTAAAATATTAATTTTGGTGAAGTATCCTGTCCCTCCATAGATTCGCTCGGCACTCATCTGACCTGCAGAGACTTTTCCAGCATTTAGATCATTTACCTCAGCATCGGTGACTGCCAAGTCTTGAATTTTGGCTGTGCTGATAGCTGCGTTCGCAATGCGAGAGTTTCCGACCTCTAGTGCACCTATCTTAGCGTTGGAGATTGTGGCATCGGCAATTTCAGCGTTTGTTACGGCCAAATCCTGAATTTTCGCGGTGCTAATAGCAGCATTAGCGATTTTGGAATTACCAACCTCTAGGGAGCCGATCTTGGCATTCGTGATGGCTGCATCTGCTATCTCAGCGTTTGTTATGGCAGCGGTTTGAATTTTCGCTGTGGAAATTGAAGCATTGGCAATTTTAGCGTTTGTAATTTGAGCGGTTCCTATATGGGCCGTGAGAATGATCGCTTCTGCAATCTGAGCTGAGACAGTAATAACGGATCCTGCTTTATAAACCTTGGCTGCCGTTATGGCATCATCTTTAATCTTTTGAGTGGCCACTGCAGCATCAGCAAGCTTTTGTTCGGTAACCGAGAAATCGTCCAACTCGGCATCTCCGACTGCACCTGGTTTAATATTGACGCTATCGACAGTGTTGGCACCAAGCATTGATGAATCGATACCATTGTGCGTATGTGGCACAACTTCAGGAAAAGGTTGATCTTCTATTTCCTTGTTTTGTAGTATTTTTTTGACTTGTTTAGTTAACATAGATTTATAAAACTCCTAGTGGGTCGAAATAGGTTGTTGCCGAGATAACTTCTGGCGTGTCGTTGCCGCTCGGATGTAAGTTCATGGCTAATTCGTATTCCTCTCCGGAACCTGGATCGTCATCGTTACCACCAGTCTCGATTGAAAAAATCGCTTTTGATCTGCCTTCGTGGTCAAATAATTCAGAACCATCTTGCATGGTTGCTTTCTGCCAATCAGTTTGTTGGTTAACCTTGAAGAAAATTTCGATACTGCAATCTTTGGGGAGAGGTTTGGTGACTACCTTGATTTGACGGAAGCCTTTTTGAGTGAACGACTCACCCCCGTCAAATACCAATCCCTCAAAACGCGCCTCTGCTTTGTTATCAGGGTCAATTACGTCCGTTCCGAAGATAGTTCCGTCTTTCCAAGAACAATAAACTTTGTCCTCATACATCGTGAGAGCTCCGATCAAAACATTTTCGAACTTACCGTGGGAAGGGATGTATTCGAGATTAAGAGCATAGGGATCGTTTTTATTTAGCCGGCCGTAGGAGTAAATTCCACATTTGTTACTGCCATTAACACCTAATAGTGGAAGGCCACCCATGAGTGTTACCCCTCCTGGATTGACCCAGGCAAATTCACCGGGGAGTTTTTTTATCCGCAAGAGGCTGGAAGTGTCCCAAAAGTACAAGCCTCCTCGTATTCCAGCCTGAATCATGAGAAATTCACCTTGCAACATTGCATTGATCCCGCGCTCTGCGACCATTCGCCTTTGGATCCAAGAGGGCTGGATCTTGTCCCAAGTCCAAAGCCAACCTTCTTCGACCTTGTCGCCCTTAGTCGATCCGAAGACAACGAGTTGATCTAAACCTAGCAAGCATTTATTTCGATGGCTTCTTGGCAAATCAATAGCATCAAGATTAAACCCGCCCTCATAATCAACCATTGCCAAATCTTTGCTGTCACAAATAAGGAGAACTCCAAGTGCCTCAGACATAGTGTGCCAGGATGGATCACCATCGAGAGTTTGCCAATTGTGTTCGACATCCGTTGCCCAAGTGCCGGACAGTTTTATTCTGCTGACATTGGTTTCAGTCGCCCAATACAGATAGGGAACGTAGTTATCGCTACCATCATTATTCGTGTATTCGGCCGCACCGATTATTTTTCCATTTGTATCGGTATAAACTAATTCCCAAGCGGCAGCTCCACCTTGTTTTCGGTAGACATTTCCTGTGTCACCAAAGCCATATAGGTTTCCGTTTGAAGCTGGAATATAAAAAAGAATAAGATCGGTTATGACAGTGTCGCTACCCAGATCCTCTTTTAAACGTTGATTGCATTTCAGTGTGTTTTCTTCGCCTCGAATGTTTAAGCCATAGCCGAAACGAAAAGCCTCCCTTACACCTTGGTAAGGATCATCTGCTATTCCTCCTCTGTAACCTTGTATTCTGTATGCGTTCATAGTTTTAACCCCATCTGGTACTTTTTGCTTGGCCTACGAAGACACTCGATGGTTCTTCATCCTCGCGGTCTTTGGTTTGTTGTAATAAGGAGTGTGCTTCGATGACTTCCTTTTCTGCTTCATTCTTCCTGCCCGGTTCTTTTGCCAGACATGTGGCTAGAGCCAGCTTGAGAATTGGTTCGTCCATTTCTTCCGGAGTGATTGGCTCATCCGTTTCCTCAACTAGCCGAACAGGGCGACGTTTATAAAAGAGGTCGATAATCTTGCCGGCAATTTTGGCCACGGGATCTATAAAATATTGATCGCCGATAACGGCATACATTTTTTGCCAGCGCCAATCGGTATGAGCGGATGGGTGGACAATATCCAGAGAAGGGTGAAAAGTAGGAGCAATTTTGTTGTCAGACTTTCGGCTCAGGTACTGGTTTTCCGTAGCTTTGTGGTACTCCTCACCATCTACAGAAAGAAAGACCATTCCACCAGGCTTGAAATCAAAAGGGAGGAAATAGGATTCCTTTCCTGAACCATCTGGATTTAGTTCAGTTAGCTGACTTGCATGTTTACTCAGGAACTTCCATCGAGCGTAATTGCAAGCCCGCACAATCGCTTTGTTAATCCAGCGATCTTTATCGGCATCCTTCCAAAAGCCACTCACCTTGGAGGCTGTCATCCTGGCGTTTAAGTCTTGTCTAAATTCTTGTAATTGCATAGTTATTCGAGTTTTCCAGTCCTCCTGTACCGTTGAACGTAAGGTAAAAGCGCATTGCCCGGACAGTCTGTCGCCGACTCAGGAACTTCTCCATGTCCCAGAACTCGTTCCTTCGGAATACTTCGTTCCATACGCAAGTCGTCGAGAACTTTTTGCAATGTTGCAAGTTGTGCAGAGGTTGGTGTTTCAGAGTTGTGGAAGTTGCCACATAGCACCACTCCTAGTGATCGGTAATTCATCTTGTTGCTGTCGGCATGAGCCCCAATTACGTTATCCGGCCGCCCTAAGATTAAAACCCCATCACCGTCAAGCTCTCCTGCAATCCACTTGTGATACCCGATATCATCCCAACCAAAGCCTATGTGAGCCTTCTTAATCGTTTCAAAGCGGGTATTATCTCGAGGGGTGGCGGAATGATGGACAATGATAAATTCGGGGTAATTCGCCTTGTTGTACACTTCGATATCTTTGTCTCGGGCAGTTACTCTGCGTTCTCGAGTCCAGGCGATAACTAGCCGGGGAGCATATTTACCAGTGTCTTGGTTATAGTCCCAAACTTTTTTTACACTTCCATGACCTGATTCATAGCTTTCAATGACTAAACCCAGCTTGCTTGAGGCAAAGCCTGGTCTGTCTATAATTTCCTGAATAATTTCTTTTATCTCAGGGCTTTCATAGACGCTTTCTGCACTCCAATGATCGCCGATCAGTACACCTGCTTCGGCATGACCCAAGTTCCATTGAACCTTAGAGTTAGTTTTATTTCTCAGTGATGGCCTATTTGAGCCGTTAGAAGCAAAAACGGTAGCATCGTCTTCTGCAATACCTTTAATCCAGAGGTTGGGCATGCCATTGTTTTGTTGAGGAGAGGTGACAAGTATTTTGGCCGAGATAATCACTGCACCAGGTGGAATGTTTATAGGACTGAAGATAAGGCCTAAATCATTTGCCGATTCGTTTGGATCGTTACTACCATCATCACCAAAGGTTGTGATGTTATTTTGAAATCCATTTGGGTACCAAGTTGTATCGTAATCTTCTTCACCGTCACGGTCATTTCCTTGAATTAGTCCTATGGTTATTTGTTCGTGTAAACCTTGAGGAAGATAGTAAATTTCCAGCTCTGCTTCGTAACCTTGACCCTTACTGCTGTCGTAACAAGTCTTGGAGTTATCTGTGGGACTGCCATCGTCAGTGATAATAAAAGCTATAGCGTTTCCAGGCTTCCAGTCAGCTTGGGCAACGAGCTCTTCCACGATTAGATTCAAATTTGGAGTTTGAACCCACTCGTGGACTTCCCATTTTTTGATAATGTCCCAATCAACCGCGTTAGTTGTTTTATTCCTTGTAGAGGGTCGATTTGATCCATCGGCTTTAAAAGGTGCTGGGTCTGGTTCCTTAATTCCCTTAACCTTAAGGTTTGTGGTGAAGTCGGCATCATCTGTAAATGAGGGTCTCAAACGAAGACGGGCGAGAAAAACTTTGGAGAATTTAGGAATATCTACGCCACGAAAGCGAAATGCACCGGTTTGTGCACCGCTGAAATTACCAAAAGTTATGACGTTCGATCCATTCCCATCTTTATTCCAAGTAGCAGATCCAGCTTCTTTGCCGTCATCAGAGTTCTCTTGGATTGTTGCTTTGATCTTCAATACTTGGTTTGTCATAGGCGTTTTTGCTCCTGGGTGGAACATCTAATTTGATGTTGATCCTGGCGTTTGCTTTGATTCCAACGAGCTTCATAATTCTTCGGATTGCAGCTATCGTTTCGCCACCTCTCCCTATTAGGGCTCCGGCATCTTTGTCGTCCAATCGGACTGTTAACAAAACTCCCATTTCGTCAACTTTACGACTGATTACAACGTCTTCTGATTTTTCAACTATGGCTTTAATAATTTGTTCTAGTAGTGCGACATCGCTTTCTTTCATGGTTTTCACCTCCTTTTCTTTAATTAGGGAACATTTGGTTCTATGGTTAAGATCAGTTCGGCAGCGTTAGCTGCTCCACTGTTGAAATCCCAAATGTTTTCGTATTGATTTGCAGGACTACCATCGTCCTCAATGGTGAGAGCGAGTGCTTTACCTGTGAATTCTGCTTGTTGGATAAGCTCGTTAATGACTGAAGCTATATTTGGAGTCTGATACCAAGTGTTAAGCACCCAATCTTCTGCAATATCCCAATCAACTGCGGCTGTGGTTTTTGTCCTGGTTGATGGACGGTCACTGCCGTCTCCTGCGAAGGTATTGGGACCGGCCTGTAAAATTCCTCTTACTTTTAGGGTTGGTCTTTTTGTTGAGTTAACAGCTGCCCTTACTCTAAGAACCGCATTAGTGATCTTTGCGTTGTTGGGAATAAATGCTCGCAAGAATCGAAGCCCTACATCACAACTTCCAGTGTTATCATTTCCAACTGAAATTTGATTAGAGCCGAAGCCATTCGGATACCAACTGGTGTCATAGTCTTCTTCGCCATCATCACTACCTCTTAAGACTTTAAGTTTAGTTACTATTGCTCGTTCGAGTTTTTGGTCGGAATAACCCTTCGTGGCATAGGGATTCGTACCTGATGGGGCATCAGTGCCGGTTAGGGCATCTTTTTCATCGTTAGCTGGTAAGTTGGTGTGGTCGTATGAACTTTCGTGAGATGCGATCGCTGCTGAAGCTGCGCCAGTAGGATCGATGGCTATCCAGGCTGAACCATTAAAAGCGTAAATTTTGTTTTCATCTTCAATCCAGCAAGAAAAGCCTTCGTTAGGTGTGGTGAATTTCCAAGTGGAACCGTTATATTCAGCAATTTTACCTTCCTGACTTGCCCATGCTTCAGTTGCTGAGGCAGCGACAATATACCGATCACCTTCGGCAGGACTTCCTGGCGGTATGTTCAAGTCCTTATCAAGAACAGAGTCCTGCCAGTCAAGCATTTTTAGTTTTGCTGATGATGTAGCGCTTTTATATTTGGCCATAGATTTACTTTTCAGTTATAAGTTCGACAACTTGTCCGGCTATGCCAGAGCTAACCACAATCTGCTCAGTTCCTTTGATGCGCAGCGAGATACTGTCTCCTGCGTTATCCAAAATAAAAGGAGCAGCCTTGCTGTCATCGTCGTTATGAGCCACGTTTACAGGCGCAGTGTTGTCTGAGCTGCTTTTAATAACGACTTCGCAACCCTCACCAACTTTGATATCTGGTAATGGATACCAGGTATCAGCATCGGTCAGAGTTACCTGAGCCGTTGTAAATGTCGGTCGACTATCTGTTGACATAGTTTTTCTGTTTAAAACTTCGGCTGTTCGGCCGTACTTCTAACTCCAGTTACTGCTTTCGGCTGACTTGCTCCTTCCTCTGAGCCATTCAGTTCGATCTCTTTCTTGCGAAGGGCAGCTTCTCTTGATGCTAATTCTTTTTCGCGCTCTTCAAGAGTTTTAAACTTGTCTTGATAGATCTGATCAACGCTCTTTCCGCCTCTCACATCGGCTGTTTCAACCTTTCGAAACACACTGCCGAAATTAGGATGAGCATCGAGATACTCGATCTCATCAGGTTTATTGGTTTTGTAAATACCTTCGTGGAATTGAATATAGGTACCTCGAATAATCAGGACCTTACCTCCGACCTCTTTTAAGTAAGAGGGTGACATTACCAACCTGAGTTCGTAATAGCGGGAGATATACACCACTTCTTTAGTTGCCGTTGATTTGGTTGTTTTGGGCTGTTCTGGTTGTGTTGGAGTCGATCCATCACTACCTTCCTGATCCTGAGCTTGCTTGATACGAGCAACTAACTCATCTCTTTTGCCATCTTTTGAAATACCCAATAATTTGGCAACGCTCCAAAGCTCTGCCATTGACATTTCATCTAATGATTTTGCTGTTCTTTCAGTCATATTTTTCACCTCGCTTTCTTTTGTTTCTGATTTAATTAATAACCTCAGATTGGGTTGAAGGGGTGATAACGCTCACCCCTTCTTAGGCGACTGCACTGAGTAAGAAAGTGTGCAGTGACTTTCGTTGTTTGTCGTTTGTATCCATAGATTTCAGTAATTTGCTTAGGGTTAGAGAGCGCCGATACTCATAATGGCGTGGCGTTTCTCTTGTTCCATTTGCAATCCACATTCGGTCAAATACTCGTCGACCTGGCTGTCTTCACCTGGGTTTTGACGGTTAGTCAAAAGCTTGGTGTCACGATTTGTCAGATGGCGGTACGTTAGAGCTTCCATATCAAGTCCTACGGCATAGTTTCCGTATGTGGACCCGATCAAAAGTGGATGCTTAATGATGTGCAGTGTTCCGTGCGGTGAGTCGTACGTTACGATTCTCAGGCCATATGCTTTAGTCGGATTGACTACTTGCAGTTTTCCTTTAGCCCAACCGTTGATCATCGAAACGACCGCAGCTGAAGCAAAGAGATACTTTTCGGTATTACCGTGTGCAAAGAGACTTTCAAGCCAAGCGTCGAATTCTGATTCTGTATCGACGTTAGCAGTGGCATAGGTCGCAATTCTTCCTAGAATTCCATTCGTAAACCGCTTTGGGTGAGTACCTGAAGTGATAAGACCTTTTTTACCAAAGATAAATGTGCGTTCGATATCGACATAATGTTCAATACCTTTTTTGCGCCTCTGATAATCAAAGTCGTTTTCCTTGACCCATCCTTGCGTGTTTTTAGCAGTTTCTGTGATACCTACCGGAGTTCTGAAGATCTGACAGTAGTTGGACACTTCGGCAATGGTTGTAGACTTGATATCTCGCAGGCCTGCGCCTTCCTCATTGGCATTACCAATGAGCCAAACGTCACCGACCGCAGATGCGGCCGCGCCTGTTGCTCCACCAAGTTCTGCACCTACAGTGACTGTATCTCCATCGACAATTGCTGTTACCTGGAATATCCATTTCTGCGCGGACACCAAAATGATGTCACCAACCTGAAGGTACTGAGATTGTCCTGTAATGACAAGGTTGCCACCGTCTGGGTCAACTGTTCCTGAGCCGGTCAGCTGTCGCTTTCCAAACTCATCTTCAAACCACTTGAACTCTGGATCAGTGCTTTCTTTCTTTTTCAAAGCTTCACCCTCGCCGGTCGCTGGATCCTTACCAGCGTTAGTGAGTATCGCCATCAATGGATACCGGTTGACATCCAAAAGCGATACAACATCCGACACGTCATACTTACGGGCTGCCCCTAAGTTACCTGAACCTCTGATTCCTGTTGCTGATGCTGGCATAATATTTTTTCACCTCCCTTCTTATTAATAACGCAGGAGGTTAGATTCCTAACCCTCCTAAGGGGCTTTTTGACCCGCTTCCGGCGAGGGCTTTCTGGATGCGTTTTGTTTCGGCATCCGAGCCATCGGGCTGAGTCGGAGCGCCCGCTCCACTCTCAACTTGAGCTTTGGCTTTTTTAAGCCGGCTCTTTTCTTCATCTGATAATTCTTCAGATTCATCTTCGGTATCGGCATCATTTTTTGCTTTATGCTTGCCGAGAAAAGCATCTACTTGAACACATGCTTCTTTTAAGGAGACGGTAGTGCCTTTGGCACTGGCAGCGTCCATGATGGTTTGCACCATCTTGCGGTAGTCAGGGTCTTGCAGTGGGTGTTCTTTCTTTGCCTCAGCGATTTCTTTTCTGACCGATTCACGAATTTTTTCTTGAACATCAATCGTCTTTTTGACACCCTCATCAATGCGGGAAATAACCCATTTGGCAAAATCAGAGGGGGTCATTTTCTGGAGTTCCTCTGCAGTTGGGAGATCGAGTTTCTCTCCGTCGTCTTTAGCCTTTCCGCTTTCAGTCTCATCCTTTTTATCAGGATCCTTACTTTCCAAAGCAGAAATACGAGCTTCCATGGCCTCGTATTCTTTAATCACTTCTTCACGACTTTTTCCATTCCAACGGTCTTTGTTGTCTTTATTTTCATCCGTACCCTTATCTTTGTCTTTATTTCCTTTATCATCTTGTTCGTCTTCTTCACCTGACTTTGTTTTACTTTTATCGTCATCGTTGCTGTTTTCGTCAGCTGGCGGAGCATCGTTCTTATTTTTCTGGTCATCACCAGAAGATTCCTCGTCGTCGTTTGGTGCATCGAGTAGGGCTCTTAATTCTTCTTGTTCTTTTTGTTTCAATTGTTCTTCGTCCATAGGTTTATTCCTTTCGCAGGTTTTGAGCTGTCTCATCTCGCTCTTTAATAACGCTCTCGACCATGCTCAAAACTTTCCTGTATGCCTTGATCATTTGTTTATGCTCAAGATCTTCTGCTATCGGACAGTCCAATAAATCCTTGCTTTCAATCTCAAGCTCTTGATCAATAAGGCTTTTGATAATGTGCCAGCCCTCGGTTTGAGTCATTTCCCAAACTGCTCGGCCTTTATCAAGTTTTTGGTCAATATTGTCTGTCATAGTTTTATAAATTCGGATTAGCCGGTTCTTCTTCTTTTTCCGGCTGCTCCTGATCTTCTAACTTCATTTTGTTTTTTTGAGTTAAACCTCCAAGAGGACGGACTTCGTTTTCCTTCATGTCTTGTAGGGTGGCGATCAAACTGTCGAGAACTTCCAGGAAAGTTGAGTTGCCCTGGAAGAAAGCATTGCGGGCTACGGTGAACAATGAATCGACCTTATCCCACATTTGTGCCTCATTTGGTTGATTGGCGGCACTTTCTTCTGGAGTCGGTGTTGCGGATCTCTTATCCGTCATCGGTGTTTTTGGTTGTTTTGGATCCTGATTTTCCATATTGTTTCTTTGCTAACAAAAAGAGGCTGCAACTTCTAAACACACGCATCTCTGGCGTATATTCAGAAGCCACAGCCCCGATTGTTTCGTTAAGCTAACTTCCTAATAGCTACAGTCTAGTAAAGAGGAAAATAGTTCGCAATAAACTTTGTGTTACTTAGTGGTGATTCAAATGGGTTTAGTCAAGACTAAACTTTAGAAGATAGTTCGCGATGCATGTATAATCTCCGCTCGCTACTTGGAGAGATCATCTGCACAAAGGGCAGGCAGCTCGAATGATTTAGGAATTCGTCCAAGGCTTTTCTCGCTTCTTCTAGGTCATTCCAATAACTGATACTAATCCAGTTTTTATCAGATTTGAGTATTTCACACCTGATGAACCCCTTTTGCTTCCTAAAAAAGCTATATTGGGCTTTCTTCACAGCTTTAAGTAAGGCTTCATCACTAATACCTTCGATCGGACTAAATTCATAGAACTCGATTGCCGTATTTTTCTTCATCTCAAGGCTAATTGTAGCATAAATGCTAGTTATCGTCTGTAGAGTTATAGACTGCATAAATCTACCCTTTACTTAAGGGTATATGCCAACATTAAATATTAGAAAAAAATTCGGCAGGCGGCTGAGGGAGATAAGAAGAGCCACCAGTTTGTCCCAGGAAGAGTTGGGGTTTAAAGCCAACATCCATAGGACATATATTGGTGCAGTTGAAAGGGGGGAACAAAATGTTTCCCTAGACAATATTTATAAGCTTGCAAAAGCTTTAAAAGTCGAAATGAAGGAGCTCTTCAGCTTTTAGTTTGTCTGCAGGAACAGTATTTGGTTCTTCACTTCTTGAGATAGTTTATGGCTGTTGCAGTGAGACAAATATCCAAGATACGACTGAAGTGCTTGATTTAAACTCTCTGGAGAAGCTTTACCTTCATTAATTTTCTGAGCTTTTTCTGTTAACTTTCTAAAAATCCGCTTCTTGGTTTTAGTTCTAGGTAAAATAAATTTAGGAAAGATTACATAGCCTAAAAAATCTATTCCCAGATAGTAATCTCTAATCTCAATTTTGTTGGGATGGAGTGTGAGCTTTAGTTCTTCTTTAAGGAATTGCCCTACCAATGACAAAATGCCCTGTAGATACTCTTGGTTATTTGACATGATGACAAAGTCATCGGCATAACGTATGTAATACTTTGCTCTTAGGTTGTGTTTAATGTACTGATCTAAGGGATCCATGTAGATGTTTGCGAAAAGTTGTGACGTAAGATTTCCTATGGGCATTCCCCTAGAATCCGTTTCTGTCTTGAAGCTTGTAATTATTTCATCAAGAAGGTTTAAAAAATCCTTATCATGAATTTTCTTTTCCAGAAGGCTTAGTAAAACTACATGGTCAACATTGGCAAAGAACTTTTTAATGTCGCATTTGAGAACAAATAATTTAGAAGTATTGTTTCTGCTCGCCTTGCGAGAAAGTTTCACAAATGCTTGAACAGCTTTATGAGTACCTTTTCCTTTTCGACATGAATAGGAATGGGCATAAAAAGTTGGATCAAATATCTCTTCTAAAGTTTTGCTTACCAAATGATGTACAACTCTATCTTGAACACAGGCTTTATGTATATGACGCATTTTTGGGTCACGAACATAAAATTCCTGGTAATTTCCGTGCCGGTAAGTTTTATCTTTGAGCTTTTGATACAAACTAAAAATATTGTCTTCAAGGGATCTTTCAAAAATTCCTACATCAACTTTATGCTTTTTACCTTTTATAAATTCTTCCCATGCCTGAAACATGTTTTCAAGTGTTATAATTTCATAATAACTACTATGCCAGATTCTCATACTGATTTTGAACCAGGCAGATTAAATTTAGACATACCTGTCTTTCAAAGAACGTACGAACTTTATAAAAGTTTTTATCAGTTGGTTGCTCATTTTCCTAAAAAAGATAGATATGCAATTGGACAAAGAATTGAAAATGGCATTTTAGGTTTGATTGAAGATATCATTACTGCCAGCCAGTTATCTAAATTGGAAAAGGTACCCACCTTGCAGGGGGCTAGTATAAAGTTAGATGTATTAAAAGTTCTCATACGTTGTTGCAAAGATTTAAAGATTATTGATAATAAAAACTACCTTCTTCTTGAGTCCCAACTTCAAGAGATAGGTAAGATGCTTGGCGGATGGATCAAAGCATCTACCTATCGAACTTGAACCTTTCCAGACGAATCTGGCAGGTTTTCCTAATAATTAGAGATAAGACTACCGCGAGGCGAAAACCCAAGTTGTCGTTGGAGTTCTCGGGATCGTTCCAATTGGCGTTCGCGGCACCGCCATTGTCGGAGTTGCCAACAATGACACGGTTAGGATCGCCATCATCACGTTTCGCATTGCCTGCTTTCTTTCCAGGGTTAAGATTTTAGTCTGCCCCTTTTTGCCACCGATAGCTTTTGATTCGTACCAGTGTTTTGATTATTACCCAAGATCGTCTTTATTTACTAAAGACTCTCTCCTGTATTTTAAGTGGCTTAGGTATTAATCCTAAGACCTTCAAAAGCAAGCAAGTAGTTTTATCCCTTCTTTATAAGCACTCTCCCCACAGCCGTAACCATGAGAACTCTGGCTTAGCTCTTAAAGAAGAGCGATTCTGTGAAATACAGGCATGCCCGTATTTGCATTAACACAATCTATAGTGAAGTATAAATAAGAGAAGTAAGAAAAATCAAGGGTAAATGCTATTTATAGTCATCAAAGGTTGAATATAATAAAAATTTTTTGCTGTCGACCCGCTTCGCGGGTCAAGGGACCAAGTAACAAAAATCCAAAAGAACCAAGAATTCAAGAGGTCAAGAACCAAGAACTACCGCGAGGCGAAAACCCAAGTGGTCGTCGGAGCGCTCGGGAACGAGCCAAGAGGCGAACGCGGCACCGCCAAGGCCGGAGACGCCAACAACGACACGGGAAGGAGCGCCAACAACACGAGCTTCTGTATTTGTCCATTCATAAGTGTTGGTAGTACCCCAGCCCTCGCGATTGGCCAGTAAGTTCCATTCGACCGCCTCTAACATTCGAACGTTTGTAGATGCTGGTAAACCTGCTTGAGTAAGCAACTCTCTTTTGTGATCTCGAATAGTTTTGTCAGCGTCGTTCCATGATACGTTGAAGCGATCGTCTAAGCCCAATGTTTCCCCAACTGGTGTTTTAGCATATGGGTCACCATAAGCTGGCTTTGGCATTGTTTCTACAGCTATCCAACTTCCTTGGAGCTTTGGAAAGTCCATTTTGTCGTCCTTTGCCAAATCCCAGAACCATTCTTCTAGGTTTCTAGTTACACCATGATCTTCTCGTTGCTCGTCCGATAGAGTTTCATACCTACGCCAGTTGGGGTAGCGACGCTGAATCTCATCTAAGAAACCTTCCGGACCTTTGCGCTTTAGTTCATCAAGTGTGCCTAAGTCCAATTTAGGAATATAGCGCAATTCAAAACCTAAGCGTTCCAAGTTCCTCTGAACTTCAGGCGTTACAACATCAGGAACTGGAGGAACTTCAACGTTTGCTCCCAACACCTCTCTCCACGCATTTTGTTCTGGAATGGCTGTCTCAGGTGTGGGACGTTGTCTTTCTGGAACGGCTGTTGAATTACGATCAACCCCTCGTCTTTGACTGGTGTTTTGAGGAGCTATATATTCGACATGCTGGATCAACTCATCAAGTTTTGCCTTGTCAACTTCAGAGTCAAGCTTATTGGAGTAATAATACCTCAATGAAGCCTGGAAAGTCTCATTAATATCGCCGTTATAAAATCTCAGGATGAAGTCCCGAACACGCCTAGGCTCCATTCTATCGTCATAAGTGAATGGCTGTGGTTGATCTGCCGCAACTTTACGACCTTTAACTAATTCCTTGGCAGCTTTATGAAATTCTTTATATCTGCCAAGAATAGAATCAATACCTGGGATTTCCTGTAGTTGCTCAGGGAGTAGGGCATATTCTTGAGATACTAGATAAGCATCCGGTGAAACTTCTTCATCTTGAGATGCAAGCGTAAAAAGAGCATCAGTTGAGTATGAGAATGTGTCATCTGGAAGGTCGGTAGGGGCCTTGAGATACACCCAGCGCCTCAACTGTGCCGGATCTAGTGGTTCACGACCAAAGTATCCCTTTCCTGGTGGATTCATAAGGGCGATCACTTTGGTTATCTCCTTACTTACAGGAATTGTTTCAGAAGCATCCTCAGAGAGTACGACAGATTCACCACGATTAACCGCATCAAGGACTTCATGTAGTCTAATGACAATATTTGGAGCAGCAGAGTTAAATTCATCTAAAATGATGACTTTTATTTTCCCTTCTTCTTGGCGTAAGCCTGAAGTAACTTTTCCATCAGCAAAGACATATTCAGGGTCTTCTGGTCCACGCTTGTCAGGATTGGGAATATATCGACCCATGAGGTCTTCAACATCTGTCGCGCCGTTTAAGTTTGCATAGTGGACTTCCCAGCCGAGATCTGCAGCCATTTTTCGAACTGTCGTAGTCTTCCCAATACTTGTGCCGCCTTCAATAAGAACAGGGTCGCCTTGGAGAAAACTAACTGCAATATCTTTTTGTAATCCCAAAGAAAACTTATCATTAATGTAGTCAGCATACTGTTCTCGACGAGGGACAAAACGACCTTCTGGATTTTTAGCTTTAGGCAAACGAACTCCGAGATAAGCAATAGTATCTTGACTTTCCTCAACAGGAGATTCTGGTGGTGGAGTAAATTGATGTCGTTCCATAGATGATTCGTCTGGCATAGTTTTTTAGTTTTGGTAAGTTATACCTACTTGTTCAAGAAGCATAAAACCAGCTTCCTGTGCTTTTTTAAGGATATCTTTCGTTAGTAAGAACACCACCGCAACGTCTTTATAGCTAGGGGTTACTATCTGAGATTTGAGGTTAAACTTATCGTAGATTTCAACCTGACCAGTAGGGTACTGCACTGCGAAGTCATACATATCTTTGGACAAACTTTCCTTTGCAATAAAAAAAGATTTTGAAGGTTGAGTGATTTGTTTAAACAGATCAGATGTGTCTACCGCTTGTCTGAACTTATGTTCTTCAAGCTTGCTTGCTAGTTGGGCAAGCTCAGTCTCATCCTTAGCGATAGCCAGAGACACCTCTTTTTGTGAGTTTACGAATTTTAAGAAATCATCAAAAGTGTTTATCATAATGCTTTGTATAGTATACTAAAAAGTGTCGTAATTAGCGATCGCTTCCCTTATAACATCAGCTAATTTGGTAGACATCTCTCTAACGCCTATATTGGCAACGCTATTTGGATAATAACGCTCTACATGATCTGTCCCGGGACCAATCCCTAGGCCAATTAATTTTTGGTCTGTCTCCTGCATAATTCTAGCAATCATTTTCCCAAGTTCATATTGTGATTTGGGATGAGCTCCCGATTCTTCTGGCAAACCATCAGAAAGGACAAAGAGGAATTTTTCTGCAGCTTTTTGTCCTGCCAGTCGTTCAGAGGCTTGCCCGACAGCCCAACCATCATCATTGTACCTTGCAGCTGGAGTATTTACTTCCTGCAAGATTCCACCCATATGCTCTCTTACCTCACGGCTCATGTCCTGTCCGAATGGCTGATATTCGTAAAGTCTGTCATTGAAACCAAGAATTTCAGTGTTGACTGAGAGTCTGTTAAGCACCTCGGCGAGGACAACTGCTGCTTTGAATGTCTCTCGTATCTTTTGGCCTTGCATGGAACCGGATAAATCTACCAACAAACTTATGGCATAGTCCTTTTCAGATGGAAGTTCTCGTTTCTGCCAAGCTCTACTTTCTACCGCAGAAATCCCCAGAGCTTTCTCCTGCATTCTCTTTTTGATATCAATGCGTTTACCAGTCTTAAAGCCACTTTGCCATTTTTGAGTACGTCTGGCAACAAATATCTCTCTCAAATCTGTCTCAAGTGCATCAATTAGTGGCAACACATCACGGCGATATTCTTCGTACACGTTCTCGTCTCCCCGCAGAGTCTTTTCAATGAGGTCACGGAATCGCTTTTGGTCAGGTGTTTGTTCAGATTGACGCTCTTGTTGGCCTTCAGATTCTGATTGACTGTCAGTTTTTTTACCTTTTTGAGTTTCGCCACGATCCGCTTTCTTTTTAGGATTATCTGACAATTTCCCCTCAAACTCCTCGTTTACCTCACGCTCAAAGTCTTGCAAAGCTTGTTGGGCTTTTTCGGCTAGCTCTCGTTTTACATCTTCGGGCAAACTGTCAATGTAGTCTCTTATTTTCTGTTTTAAACCTTCAGATAGAGAATTAAGGTCTATAGTTCTCGACTTACCATTACCTTCCTGATTACTTACCTGTCCGTTTTGGAGAGCTTCCTCAAGTTCTTGCTGTTCAGCTTCACTTAGTTGGTCACTCAGTTCCTGCGGTAAACCTTGCTGTCCTTTTCCTTCCTCACCACCCTGCATATCTTTCATCATCTCTTGAAGTTTTTGATCTTCCATATCAGCCTCAACTAACTTTTGGAATTGTGGCCAAACTTCATCACGGTTTATCTCGTAGCTTACGTTTGCATATTGTCTGATGACTTCCTCACTTGCATCAGCCTCCGCTTTAGAAGGGTAACGAAGCCATGAATCGCGGGCGCTATTTATTGTTTGTTCAACAACCGCCCTCACTTCATCAGGTAGGTCTTCACTTAAAGGGGTTGACGTGTCTCCCTGCGTTTCCTTATACCATTGTTTTATGTACTCAAAACCAGCTTGCATAAACCTTGGGGTATAACCCAAATCTTCTTTAGCTTTACCTTTCGCTTTTCCTTCAAAGTCCAGGTCTTCTTGATAGGCAACATCCATCTGGTCACCAAACCTCGGATATGCCTCAGCGACGAAGTTATTAGTTCGGGGATCTTCAATGGCATTCATCATAAAAGAAAAACCTGGTTGTCTCCAAATTTCTGGAGGAATATCATCTGTACGCGAAACTCGCCGATGACCACCTTCATGGGAGATAACAAATCTAAGGTAGTCCATTGGTTTTTCTACTAGGTCTTGAGGGTCAATACGGATTTTATTCTGGCCAAAATCCCAATGCCACCCTGCACCTGGCTGATTTAGTTCAACGGGAATCTGGAAGTCTTTGCCAATGAAGTATGCAAGTGATGAGAGGATCTGTTGTCGATGAAGAATTTCCTGTTGTTGCTCGGCAGAAAAATGACCGAGAATTTCAGTTTGATTGTCTTTGCGTAGAGCGTGTAGGGTTGTTGGTGCTTCTCTCTCCATAGTATGATCAGCTTTTTGTTCCATAGCTTGTACTTGAATTATATAAAATTTTGTGAAAAAAGCCCAGCATAAGAAAAGTAAGAATTATCTACCAAAGCCCGATCCGTTTTTGTTACACTACAGTTAATTCGAAACTAAGGTAATTAAATATGTCGCAAAGTAAAACTTACTGGTCATCAATTGCTAGAGACTATGATGCTGTTGTCAAGGAAACGGGCGATCAGTCGCAACAACTCATCATAAATCCAATTGTTCAGGAACTTTTAGATGATCTAAAAGGTAAGAATGTTTTAGACGCAGGGTGTGGGAATGGATACTGGTCACGCCGGATGGCTCAAACTGCTCAGAGAGTTGTTGGAGTTGATTTTACTGAAAAGCTTATAGAAAGCGCAAAGAGTAGGGGCGTACCAAGTAATACAGAATTTATTATTGGTAATTTAGAAAGGTTACTTCTTGCAGACGCAACTTTCGATATCGTTTTAATGAACATGGTGTTACTGGATATCGAAGAGTTGTCTTCTGTCGTTCATGAAATTGCTCGTGTAATCAAGTTAGGTGGTAAAGTGGTTGCCAGCACCACACACCCATGTTTTGAGAATCCTCCCAATACTTACTCATTAAAGGATGATAAGGGAAATAAAATTGGTAGAGCGGTAAGTAATTACTTTACTACAGGTCTGACTAAAGATGATCTGAATCAATATGAACACTGGCACTACAAAGTTTCTGATCTTATTAACTGTTTTGCTATCAACCATTTGTTTGTCGAAAAAATGGTAGAACCAAATGGAGCGAGGACCTTAAAAAATAATGCGACTGACCATTTTACTTTCTGATCATGAGATTCAAAAAAACCGAATAGCTTTTTTACTAATGTTGGCTATTTAGTCTCGTTGCAATTACTTCTTGTTCATCAAATAATGCTTTGTCTTGATCAACCATCTTTTGCTCCGATGCTGTAAGCCACCGGTTAGCTTCCATTTTAGCGACAATTGTTGAAATGTTTGAGATTCTTATTGAAATAATTACGTTGATCCTATCAACATCGCTCTTACTACTCTGATAAAAGTTTGAATTGTTTTTAAGATCTGCCCAACTTGGCTGAATTTCTCTCAGTCTGGATAAACTTGTCTTCCACGACTCTATGTCATCTTTTTTGTAGCTTGGGGGAATGTAACCAGCTGCATGAACAACAATAATTTGTGTAGGGCATCCATTTAAACTTCCCTGGACTTCTCCAATACCAATATCATCAAACTTTTTATCAAACCATGTATTTTTAGCATCTGTAGAATCTCTTTCGAGATAGTCCTCAATCAACTCATCAGCGGTGTAGTAACCTTCTAGAGACCATTCCCAGACATAACTATTCCAATAACCAGCCTTTGACATCGCGCTTGAAACTACGTCATAAGAAGACTCTTGTTGAATATTATTGTTCTTTAAAAGATATTCGCCTCGTGTTTCGGCTGATACATCAAGTTTCGGTTCGTATTTTACTGGTGTTGCTCCATTTTCCTTGCGTTTTTCATTGAGTAGCTCAACAAATCTATTCCTGTCTATTACTGGCTTTGCCGTATCTGACAAATCATTGATTGCATCATGCCAATTTTTATCAAGTTTGCCCTTCTGTTTTTCCAGGGGTAAAACAAGACGAATATCTTTAATGGGAGCAAAACCGATCTCTCTTGAATCGGAACTGCCTTTTCTGTTGTCTCCCATAGCAAAGACCGCATCTTGTGGAACCGTAATCACCTGGCACTCTTTAAGAAACTTCTCGCCGAATGTCGAGCGTGGTTTGGCAATATAAGGTTCTTTTTGTGGTTCTCCGTTGAGATAAACGATACCGTCCCTAAGTTCAATTGTGTCTCCCGGTAAGCCAATAATTCTCTTTAATAAACCTGCAGGATTGCCACCATCTCTGCTGGTTAGCTCTCTTGTAGCATCATTTTCCCAGGTAAGAATGTCACCTCTACCTAGTGTGTGCCCTAAAAATCTTCTTCCGCTTATCACAATTCCGTTTGGGTAAGGTAAAAAGCCCGCCGTTGATATAATCTCTTTTGCCAATTCCTTGTTGCTTTTGCCTTTTGTTCCTTTCTCCCAAGTTGGATACATTGAACCTGTCCCCACGATATTTATATCTTCAGTGATATATCCCAGCTGGCTGGCAGTTAAAGCTCCAACAGTTACATATCCCCCAATCCAAATCGGCAAGATAATAACCCCAACCACTATAAGTGCAACGATCTTGGCCAATACTGGTTTGAGACGAAATGACTTATAGAAGCCCTTAATACCACCATGTTTTATTCTTTTGATGACTTCAAGCGGCTTTAGAATATAAATCATTAGGTAGAGAGGGAGGATAGCTAGAGAGAAAAATAGCTTGATGAGAAATAGAAAGAAGTTTTGTCTCTTTTGAGACCGTTTGATTAATATTTGTGCTGTAAAACTGATTATTCCGACTAAGAATGCTAGACATCCTAATAGGACAAGGCCAAGGAGTGAGAAAGCAAAGACATCTGGAGCTTTATCGAACATCTCCTTTCTGACACCCACCACATAACCAAGAATTGCAAACACACTAATAACACATACCAACCAAATAATGGCAGATGTTTTTATAACTGCACTTAGTAGAGTAAGTTTGTCAAAGCCAAAAGATAATTTCTTCTTCATGTTCTCAAGAGAATTATACCTAAGTTTAGGATAAAATGGCATTATAAGTTCATATTGAGAGCGAATTATGAATACAACTGAAGCTAGTACAAAAAGATATTTTGAGAGATCCGGCTTCCCTCTCAATAAGATTCCAGAAACCAATTCAAAAACTCCAGACTTTGAAGGTACATCTATTTTAGTGGAAGTTAAGCAGATTACTCCAGAAGAAGTCGAAGGGTTGAGCAACGACTCTACCTATAATGCTATTAAAAATAACCTCCGTGACGCTGCAAGGAAATTTAGAGCTTACGACCCCAATCACAGCAAGGCGCATATCGTTGTCGTTTACTCTGATGAAATAGTGAGAGACGATATTTATAGCGTATGGACAGGTGAATGGTCGCCTGATCACAGAGACAGGATCTTTAAGGGAGGTATGCTACTGTCAAAAGACCACAAAGAACATATCAATGCGGTTGCTTGGTTTAGAAAAGAAGCTGATAAGGCTCCGCAACACGTATGGGCAGTGAGTAATGACTTAAAGCAATACTTTCCCGAAACAAGCCGTGAATAATTTGTCAAAAAGTCTTATAATTGAACTGGTATGAACTGTCCAATAAGTACCGCTTTACTGCCAAGAATATACGTTAACTATGAAAATAAAGTATCAATGGAAAAGATATTGGAGTCCACCAGAAGGAATTATCCTTTTCACGGATGATGGGTTTCTCGAAGATCCCACCGGATCATTCGGCAAATACGCTAATCCTGGCCTTGTTAATCTGAGTACTCCTAACAACACGGGTTGCTTGGTGATGCTGGGCGAACCAGGTATAGGGAAAAGTGTTGAGATAAAAGACTTATTTGAGTCGACTCTTAAAAGTAAAGGAGAAGATCATGTTCTCTGGATTGATCTTCGAAACATTCCAACTCCGGATATTTTTAGGGATGAGTTAACCAATGACGCTCGTTACCAAAATTGGGCAAAAAATGGTGAACCTTTGTATCTTTTTCTGGATAGTTTCGATGAGGGGATGACTTCATCCTCATTCAAATCCTTCGCTACCTACTTTTCACACTTACTTGACCAACATAAAAACAATCTCCCTAAGCTCTATTTAAGAGTGTCCTGCAGAACTGCACTCTGGCAATCATATTTTGAAGACGATCTCCGGGTGTTGTGGGATGGAAATAACTTCCAAAAATATGAGTTGTGTCCACTAACCAAGAGCGATGTACAGAGTACTCTGGAAACTCGCGGAATTGATAGCAAACAATTCTTCTCTGAACTACACGCAAAAGAAATCGTTGGTCTTGCTGGTAAGCCTCTCACTCTAAAACTCTTGATGGATGTATTTGAGAGAGATGGGCATTTTCCAGAGCAAAAAAGTCAGATTTATACTCAAGGTTGTGAGCTGCTTATTCAAGAACACGACCCTGCCAAAAGAAGTGATCCAACCACAAAGCCTTCTCTAACGCTTGTTCAAAAGGTTGCAATCGCAGAACGGATAGCTGTTGCAACTCTTGTTGGTAGTAAACCGACCGTAAATCTTGACGGAGAAATCGCTGAAGGCGAGATAGGGTTATCAGAAATACATGGCACTGAGTTCGTAAATGATGTTCCTGTTGCAGTAGGAGATGAGCAGATCAAAGAAGTATTAAATTCTGGGCTCTTCTCGTCTCGAGGAAATGGAAAGATGGGATGGGCTCATCAGACTTATGGAGAATTTTTGGCGGCCAGGTACATGGCGCGTCATAAATTAGATTGGAAACAAACTCAGAGTTTCTTGTTTCATGATCCACTTAAGCTCGGAGTTTTCCAAGTCGTTCCCCAGTTATATGAAGTGAGTGCGTGGTTAGCTAGTTTGGATCCAACTTTCTTTGATAATGCTGTACCCATGGATCCAGAATTTCTTTTATTAAGTGATGCAAAGGTTATTACGGACCTACAAAAACAAGCCTTGGCAGAACAGCTTCTAGACAAACTTGCTAAAGGAGAACTACTTGATCGTTGGGAAATATACAATACCACGAATTACAGAAAACTAAATCATGTGGGTATCGCTGGGCAAATCAAACCTTACATAGTTGATATCACTAAAGGCATAGTGGTGAGGCGGGCAGCTACCGAAATTGCTTCAGCATGTGCAGCTGTTGAGTTGGAGGAAACATTGGTTCAAGTTGCATTAAATGAAGATGATGACCTGTCTATTAGAGTTAGGGCCGTCATTGCCATCGCCAACTTCGGTTCAGATAAATCACGGTTAGCATTAAGATCACTTATAGATTCAAAGTTTCTCAACGATCCGGAAGACGAGCTTAAAGGCGTGGTGCTTCGCGCCCTTTGGCCTAGACACATAACAGGACAACAAGTTTTCGCTTTGATGACTCCCTCAAAGAAGCATAGCTTCCATGGGACATATCAGGGTTTTGCTGGAGAAGATTTGGCATCATCATTAAGAGATGAAGATGCGTTACTCGGGTTGGAGTGGATTGAAAAAAATGTGGACAAGGTTCAAGATTTGGAATATTCATTTAGAAAGCTATCTGATGCCATCATGCTTAAAGCTTGGCAAAATGTATCAAATCCCGAAATATTAAAGAAATTTACGTCGATATCCTATGACCGTCTGCAAAACTTCGAAGAGGTTGTCGGCGAACATTCCATAAACGAAGAAATCTCTGTTAAATTTCAAGCAGCACTAGATTCTCAAGAAGACGACCACAGAGCTTTTATAAAGCAACTAATTCTGATGATTAGAGCAAAGGATACTTCTCCTGGCAGAAAAGGGTACATTTTGCTCCACCATGGAAAAGTTCAGATAATTACCTCCAAAGATGTCGCATGGTTAATCGAATGGCTTGGAGTGGAGCCAGATGAGGAAATTCAAAAAATAATTGCCGAGATTGTTACCCGAATCATTAATATTCAGGATCCACAACAAATTGATTTGATCTATTACGCTAGAGAGAAAAACAAATTTCTAAAAGAAGAAACTGATTTTTGGTTTCGGACGGTCGACCTAGATTCTGAATCTGCGAAAGCTCAGCGAGAACAGTGGGTGGAACAGCAAAGTTGGCAAACAAAAAAAGAGAAGAACGAGCGAGAAGAAATATTAAAAGTGGTATCTCGCGAGAGGATAACTGAGTTACTAAAAAAGAGTGAGTCAGGTGATATGAATTCTTGGTGGCAGCTTCACAACAATCTCTGTATGTACAGACATGAATTAGATGAAGCTGATATTCGTGAATTACCTGGGTGGAAAGTGTTAAGCGAGGACATACAACATCGCATCATTTCTAGCGGTAAGCAATATCTGCAGGAAATGGAATCAAAGCCCGACATGTGGCTTGGAATAGGGAGAATTTATTACCCCGCTCTGTCTGGATATAGAGCCATCAAAGCGTTATATCGGGAAGAACCTGAGTTTATTGAAAAACAGAACAGTGAGTTTTGGAAACGATGGGCTCCTATAACAGTTGGTTTTCCTTTGGTGTCAAACGATCCTGAAAACGGCAAAATTATAGCCTTGGCTTACAAACATGCTCCCGATGAAGTTCTCTCAACTCTTGATGTTCTGATTGATGATGAAGCCCAAAGATACAATGGGCTATTTATAAACGATCTTCTAGAAGAATCACTAGATAAGAGCTTGAGCGAGTTCTTGCTGTCTAAAGCCCAACAGGACGGTTTTAGTCCTAAGGCCCTGGTGAAATTATTCGGTTCTTACTAAGTCATGACGATCGGGCAACAAAGGATTATGTTAAGTCCAAAATCACCGTACCACTTCCTAAAGATGAATTGAAACAAGACGAGATATTGTCAGCGGCTGCCTCACTCCTTTGGAATGCAAACTTTGATGATTGGAAATTTCTTTGGGACCTAATGCAAAAAAACAACGAGTTTGCTCGGGCATTAGTGGTAAGAGCCAACGACAGTCCATTACGTGGATCCAGCGTTTTACAAACAATGGACGAGGTACATCTCGCCAATCTTTATATCTGGCTTACAAAAGAATTTTCGCCAGAGGAATATACTCGACAAGAAGGTGTTCATACAGTTACACCTCAGGTTTCCATTGGTGATTGGAGAGATTCTGTACTAAGAGTATTAATGGATAAGGGTACTCCAGAGGCTTGCCAACAAATCGAATACATTGCTGCTGAGTTACCTCAATATAAGTGGATTAAGGAATTTACTCTATTACAAGCGCGCAGAATTGCGCTGCAAAAAACTTGGCATGCTCCGGCTGTCGATCAGATATTTAAATTAGTCGAAAATCACGAATTGCGGTTAGTGAATAGTCCTGATGAACTGATGGATATTGTTTTGGAGTCACTAAAAAGATTGGAGGGGAAATTCCAGAGAGGGGAACATCCGCAGGCAATCAATTTATGGAATGAAAAAAGGCCTAAAGATGAAAATCGTCTTTCCGACTATGTAAAAGTACATTTAGAGGAAGACCTGAAAACCAGAGGTATTATCGTTAACCGTGAGGTAGAGATTAAACGTGGAAATAAAACTGATATTCACATCAGTGTTTATGGCAGAGACCATTTAGGTCGCCCAACCGGGGATGCGCTAAAGGTTACTATCGAGACTAAGGGGTGTTGGCATCCTGATCTTGATACGGCAATGGAGTCTCAGTTGGTTGGACAGTACCTTTCTGCTGATGCGTGCCGGCATGGAATTTATTTAATCGGATGGTTTATGTGTAACGCCTGGACCGATCGAAAAAATCAGAAAGTGCCCACCATTGACATTGCCGATGCAAGAAATCAATTTGGGAAGCAGGCTGGAGAACTTTCCGAAAAAACCTCGTTTAGAGTGGAGTCATTTGTGCTAGACGTGAGGTTAGGCTAGATATTTCTAGGCGTTGAGCATTTTGCCTAACCCTGGAATTTTGCCAATAAGCTCTCGTATTTTGTTTTTATTGGCAACAGGTGATGAACTACCCGCTTCGGGCGGTAAACTGTCGTCAGAAGGCGCTACAGGGGCTACGGGCTCCCCATTTGATGGCGTTACAGTTGTTTCTTCTTGCTTTTGGACTAATTCGGGACCAAGTAGGATATCAACATACTGATCCAGATCTAACTCTTCCAAAATCATTTTTTGTAATGCTCGTTTGCGAATCAGCCAGTGTTTTACATCCTCTGGGCTGTTGGGGTCAGGTTTGTCCTGGGCAATGAGTTTGTCATACAAGAGTAGTATCTGGTTAAGTCTGGCTTGTTTATCTGGTGGGATTACTGGCTCTACTTCGACAATAGCATCAACCTGAACCTTCTTATCCTCTGACCTGAATTCTTTGAAGTCAACATTGCTTCCGACAATACGATACAGCTTGTCCTCGCCTATAAATTCCCGATTTAACTGAATTATGATATTAGCAACCGTAGTAAGGGCGTTGGATATGTTCTGGGCGTTCATACTTAATCTGAGGTTGCTTTGACCCAACAACATGGCCACTTTCCCAAGCGGTTCGCTTGAGGATTGTGGCAAACCCTGCAGATACTCACCAAGGGCAAGTGTTCTTGAAATTTCATCACGCAGAAGTCTGTCCTCATTAACACCCATAAGGCTGATATCTGGCGGCCGCTCAATCACCACATCATCCATTTTTCTGAGTTCCCAAACTGCTCCAGGAGAGAAAATAATATCGTTTTTGGTAATACCGGTATCCTTGCGAATCTTTACCACGGGATCAAGCATTAAGATCACGTCGTCCATTCTTTGATTGCGAAGGTCAGCGATTTCCATAATGGTGCTCTCAACTGGCTCAACATGACCGGTTGCCCAGAACTCCCAAAGCAGTGACATGTCAGGAAGGTCTACAAAAATGTGGCCGTTGTTAACGTCAAGATAAGGGTTCTCGTCATCTCTGATGACCACCTCACCATTGGCAATAACTATCAGTTGATCTTCTTCATAGTCCCAACACTCCCAGAGTTCAAGCTGCTTTTCCTGGTCGTTTTTGACTGGGAGTACTTTCTGTTCGCCAGTCTCGGCTTTTTTGATATCACCATCAATTTGAGACATCTTTTTGGTATTGATTTCGTAGCGTTCTTTCTTCCAGTCTTCAACTATCTTCGGCTCACAAAACTCAAGATTTTTATATATCTTGTTATCGCCTCGATTTTCTTCTTCTTTGGAGATTTTTTCTTTTGCTTTAGTGATTCTATGAATAAGCCACGGGCATCCTTCCTGAAGGTCTTCCGTTTCTGGAGCCGGAAGAAAGTCCCACAAGTCACAGAGAATCATCGTAGGGTCGTCGTAGATCGTTTTAACTACCCCGTCGGACCTTTTTCGATTTATCATCTTCCAGGCGAGTTTTACAATTCCGTTACCATATAAAACTGAAGATTCAATCCAGTTTGGAAGTTTTTTGGCTAATTCTATGATGTCAAAGTCATAATTAACCAAGTCACCCCAAGATCCCAGTGCCGTTGATTCAATATCAGTTTTATCTCTGGGAATGACACGAGTCTTTCGCTTGGCTGTGGCAAGGCGAGAAACTACAGTCTTCACAATTTCAAAGGCAATAGGAGGCATTAAACGAGTGTTGTACGCATAGTTTTGTTTGTGTTGGTACGCTCGGTAGAGACGATACATCCGTAGCCACTTAGCCTGATATGGCTCACGGAACTCTTTTGCACGCTTAAAACGAGCTTTCCACTTGGTTAGGAGCTCCGTATCGCGTTCTGAAGGTTGATACCTAACTGTTGATGTGATTTTTACTTCTTTTACTTCTGGTTTTGGCATACTGGTTTTAGGCAACAAAAATGGGGCTTAGGTTCATCTACTTCTGGTAAATAGAGAAACCTAAGCCCCGATAGATTCGTTAGGCGGTTTTATTTCTGCTATAAGACTATAAAATTGAGCCCCAAATCGCTAGTTCGTTAGTGTTGGTAAGTGAAAATGCCTGATTGAAGTTATAATGAAACTGTTGAAATATAGTCAAATATTATGTATTCTATTAGTATCTAATGGTAAGTAAACCTATGGAAGAACTATTAACGCTGGGTGAGGCGGCAGGAATACTGAAAGTCCATCCTAATACGCTTAGGTTGTGGGATAAAAAAGGTGTGCTTATAGCTGTGAGAATCGGGGTAAAAAGGGTGAGACGCTATAAGAAGGAAGATATTGAAAAATTCATCAATATCAAGAATAAATAAATATGGCACTTATCGATAACAAAAATCAAACAATGCACCAAGCGTTAGTAAACGCACTTTCTACGTCCGATAGTATCGATATTGAAGTTGGATATTTCTATTTTTCTGGGTTTGAGCTCCTCGCAAATGAGCTTAAGAATAAGAAGGTCAGAATTTTGGTTGGTAAGCAAATTGACCCTAATGCAGTTCCCAAAATAATCGCAATGCAACAAAAAACAGGTAAATCAATCGACTTTGACCGATTTCAACCTCAAGATACTTATTCCTCAAGATCAGAGCAAAAAGGTGATTATTTCAAAGGATTTACCAGACTTTTTAATGAAACCCAAGTGTTTGACGATCCAAAATCACAGGAAGCCTACAAAATATTTGAGCAAAAAATTATTGATGGCACACTACAGATTAAACTCACAAATACTGATGAACACGGCAAAATATATCTAGTCCATAACGCACCGGAGTTTAATCAAGGCAGTGATTTTCCTGGGACTAGATTTCTTGGATCAAGTAATCTTACCTATAACGGACTAATTGAGCAGGGAGAACTTAATGATTCTTCTAGAGACAAACAAGTATTTTTAGATGGTTGTGCGAAATTTGATTCAATGTGGAGTGATGCGCAGAACATAGATGTGGCAACGCCTGAGAATAACGAAGAATTTAAAGAAGTTGTTAAAAAGCTTTGGATCAATGCAGTCATCCAACCCTATTTAATGTACATCCGAGTGCTTCATGAGCTCTTTGGTAAAGATCGTAATACCGATATCGAATCTCCGGGAAAAATAACTGACGATTCATTCATCGATCTTGAATATCAGCTTGATGCAATCAGAATGGGAATCGACCGAATTAATCAATATGGCGGGGTTATCATTGCTGATGTCGTAGGACTTGGAAAAAGTATTATTGCTTCTGCTATTGCCTATAACTTAGCCCAAAAAGACCATCTCCACGTTGTCATTATCAGTCCTCCACATTTGATAACTCAGTGGGAAGAATATCAAGCCCATTTTAGATTGCCGGGTACAAAAATATTTAGCTCTGGAAAAATTGACGATGCTTATCAATGGTGCACAAATCAGATTACCGGTCCAGTTCTACTTATTCTTGATGAGGCACACCGTTATAGAAATGAATTAACAGATGACTATACTTTACTCCATTCGCTTTCGAGGAGTAACGCTGGTAACAAAGTTGTCATTTTGACAGCAACACCATTTAACAATGATCCTAAAGATGTATTTGCTCTAGTTAAGCTATTCCAGACCCCAGGCCAATCAACTATCAGATCAGTAGATAACCTATCGCTACGTTTTAGGGAATTAATAGATCGTTATAAAAAACTAAGGTCTAGCCTTCGAAGCAACAAACTTACCCCAGACGAAATTACAAGTGAAACCAAAGAGATAGCCCAGGAACTACGAAGATTGATTGAACCAGTTATCGTCCGTAGATCAAGACTAGATTTACAAACGATATCTAGATATAGAAATAACCTGATTAAGCAAAATATCGACTTTGCAAAAGTTGAAGGACCTGAGTTGCTTGAGTACGAATTGGGTGAATTGTTTGATCTCTACTTAAATACCCTTGAAACTCTAACTAACGAGGATCATGGGTTTGAGGGAGCTCGTTATAAGCCTGTGACGTATATCAAAGAGGACAAGCGAGAATTATTCATGCAAAAGTATGGTTCGTATTTGGATGACGTCGATCTACAAAATGCTCAAACAAACTTGGCAACCTTTATGAAACGGTTGCTAGTCATGCGTTTTGAAAGTTCAAAAGAAGCATTTCATATTACACTTCAAAACATGATCGATTCTAACCAGATGATTGCCAGGTGGTACAACGATCAAGGTAAGGTTCCAATTCTTAAAAAAGGAAAAATTCCAGATCCAGATTCATTTATCGATGATGCGGGAGACGATTTAACCACAGAATTTTCCGAACAATTTAACGACAATGATGAATCGAAGTATAAATTGTTATTCGTAGAAAGAGACTGGCTTGAACCTGACTTCATCAAAGAGGTTGAAGAAGACACAAAACTGCTTTTATCAATTCGCGAGCAGTGGTTTGGCGCGAATAAGGCAATTGCCAATCTTGATCCAAAACTTGATTGTTTGGTCGATAATATCAAACGTCTTTTAGACGATAACCAAGAAAGAAAAATTGTCATTTTTTCTGCTTATGCAGATACTGTAGATTATCTTGGAGAAGCAATTAAGAAGGCTGGAATTAAGCGGGTGTACAAGTACACCGCAAAAGACGCTTCAAGAGCGAACAGAGAATTGCTAAGAAATAATTTTGATGCAGGAGTGAAGTCTGAACTACAGGTGAATGACTATGATGTCCTTGTCGCCACTGATGCGTTGAGTGAAGGGTACAATCTTCATCGTGCTGGAGTAATTTTTAACTACGATATTCCATTTAATCCAACAAGAGTGATTCAGCGTATTGGTCGTATTAATCGCATAAACAAAAAGGTGTTTGATGCTCTATATGTCTACAATTTCTTCCCAACCTCAATCGGCGAAGCTGAAACAAGAATTCAGCAAATTAGCACACTTAAGATGACGCTCATTAATGCTGTCGTAGGGAGTGACACCAAAACACTAACGGGAGATGAAGAGTTAAGAAGCTTCTTCAAAGAAGAATATAACAAAGCAAATTCTGAGGCTGAATTTCAGTCTTGGGACGCTACCCATCGTGAGGTTTATGATCAAACTTCTGATGAGGTAATTGAAAAAGCTCTATCTATTCGTCCGAGAAGTCGTGTGCTTCGAAAAGGACAAATGATTAATGGTGGCATTGCCTTTGGCAAAAAAGGAAATCACGCCGTTTTCGCCATTAAGGAAGGTACGGATGGAGAACCTGAGGTGGTATCCGCCGAAAAAGTGTTACCGTTGTTCGCTGCTAAACCAGACGAAGAAGGTGCTTCACCAGATGTGACTTTTAACGAACTCTTCGTACTTATTAGAGACAAGTTGTTTGAAAAACACAAATTGCCACGCTTAAGCGGAAATCGAGCAAAAGCACTAGAACCATTACAGATGCTTATTGAAAATTACCCACAAGCTAAAGACTACGCTATGGATTTAATCAAAGTTATTAAAGAATACGATGATTTGAGTGAAGGTCAATATAAACAAATTGGTCGCATTAAAATGGACAACCTGGAACAAGCATATAAAGATTTGCAGGAATTAGTTTCCAAGCAATCCATAGCTACCAGCTTAAAACGCGTTGATCAGTTAGAAGGACTTTCAGAATTAATTGTCTTATCCGAAGAACTAGCTGTATGAAATTAAACGAAAACTTTAATCAACCAGAATTTATTGAATGGATAGGTGGATTCTTACCTAATTTTTCCGGGGATATTCGCAAGGTTGATGTTTCAAAAAGTTTTCAAGGTATTAAATCAATCCAAACCATTGGTGAATCGTCTCTAGGAGTAAGAGTATATGTTATCGAGACTGAACAAGATCCATCCAGAAGAAAAATTGGACTTGCAACAGAAAGTTTTACTTTGCTACGCGACTACGGAACTCCAAACGCAATAATTGTTTACTATTCCGAAAATTCCTCTCTTTGGAGATTGTCACTTTTGACCAGCACACTAACTTGGGACGAAGGAAAAATAAAAAAGAAGCTATCCAATCCTAAACGACAATCCTATGTATTAGGATCAAAGGCCAAGGTCAAAACCCCACACCAATATCTCATTAGTAAAGGTGGTGTCTCTGATTTTAATGACCTCAAGAGCAGATTCTCGCTTGAAGTAGTCAATAAAGAGTTCTACAAGGAAATTTCATTCGCGTTTACAAAATTAGTGGGCGGAGCGTTTATAGATGGAAAATCCAAAAAAACATATAAAGCTCTTCTTAAACTTCCATTTTTACAAGATCACAGTCAGACCAATCTTGAGTTTGCCGTTCGCCTAATTGGTCGAGTCATCTTTTGCTGGTTTCTAAAAGAAAAACGTGGTTCATCTGGTCATTCATTAATGCCAAAAGAATTATTATCATTTGAGGCAGCAAGTTCAACTGTAGATTATTATCATAAAATCATTGAACCAATATTTTTTGAAATTCTAAATAAGCCAATAAAAACTCGAAAAGATGCGTTTATAAACGATTTATTTTCAGCCATTCCATATTTAAATGGTGGACTTTTTTCACCTCATGAGGACGATTTTTTTAATTATAACGAGGGTAAGCAAGCAATCAACCACAACATGGTAGTAGTACCGGATGACTGGTTAAAATCATTATTTGAAGTACTTGAAACCTACAACTTTACTATTGATGAAAATACTAGTTTTGATGAAGAACTTTCAATAGATCCAGAGATGTTGGGTAGAATTTTCGAAAATCTCTTGGCTGAGATAAATCCCGATACAGGAGAGTCTATCCGTAAGAGTACCGGGAGCTACTATACACCGAGAATAATTGTCGACTACATGGTAGATGAAAGTCTTTATTTATATTTGGAAGAAAAAACGAAAATCAGCGAGGGGAAATTACGTTCACTTATAAGTTATGATTTAGACGATGACACTGTAAATCCATTGACCGACAATGAAAAAGACGATATCGCTCAAGCCCTTGGCTCTGTAAAGATACTTGATCCAGCATGTGGATCAGGAGCATTTCCAATTGGTGAAATGCAAAAGATCGTATTTATTCTGCAACAAATTGATCAACATGGACAGCTATGGTTTAAGAAGCAGATTCAAAATACTCCAATTGAGCTTCGTAAGGTCATTGAGAGAGAGTTTCATGAAAAGAATTTTGATTACATTAGAAAACTTGGGATTATTAGAGAAAATATTTATGGGATCGATATACAACCAATTGCCACCGAGATCTCACGTTTAAGGTGTTTTCTTACACTAGTTGTAGATGAACGCATAGACGATTTATTGGAAAATAGAGGCATTGAACCTCTTCCAAATCTCGACTTTAAATTCGTAACAGCAAATACGCTAATGGGGCTACCAAGCTCAAGTAGATCCGTAAATCAAATGGGGCTATTCGAAGACGACAAAGGCATTAAGGAGCTTAAAGAAGTTAGAGATATGTTTTTTAACGCATCTGGATTCGAGCGTGACCAACTAAAACTTCAATTTGTACAAACTCAAAATAAAATGTTTCAGAAGTTAATATCTGAAGGTAGACGCGGCCACGCTGACATGACTTCAAAACTTACGACTTGGGATCCGTTTAGTCATAAGTCAGCAGACTGGTTTGATCCAGAATGGATGTTTGGTATTAAGGATGGTTTTGACATTGTAATAGCAAATCCACCTTATGATGTTTACCAAGGTGATAAGAAGAATGATATTACTGCGATTAAAAAACTTGATATTTACGAATTGTCGAAAGGCGGGAAACTCAATCTTTATAAGTTATTTTTAGCAAAGTCTAGTCAGCTGCAAAAAGAAAATGGGATATTGTGTGAAATATTTCAGAACTCATTTTTGGCAGATAATTCAGCAAAATATATAAGACAGTATTTCGTTAATGAACAGAAAATTATAAGTATTGATTCTTTTCCAGAGAGAGACAACCATAAAAAAAGAGTTTTTGAAGCCGTAAAAATGAGTGTGTGTATTTTAATTTCTTTCAAAGAAAAAACAGATGATTATTCATTTAGGCTATCGGTGTGGAAATCTAAAGAAATGGATGAAGGATTTTTTGTCACTTATCTAAAAAGTGAAATAAATAAAATTGATCCGATTTCAAATCAGATTCCACTTCTGGAATCTAAAGAAAAAGAATTGTTTTCCAAAATTTATAGCCATCCCCATGCTCCAATCAGTTGTATTGAAGGCGAATTAAATATGACCTTTCATAAGAAATATTTTACCTCCGATACATCAAAGCCGAAAATCATTAAAGGTGCTGCTGTCCAAAGATATAGAATTACCGATAAACTAAGCCAAGGTGAGATTGAATACCTCGATACAGAAACATATTTTAGAGATTTTGGTCAATCAAAAAAAAGTCAGCACCACAAGAACCCCAGATTGGTTATGCAAGGAATAACAGGTGTTAACGATAAACGCAGACTCATAATGTCGTATCTTCCTGCCGGAGTTTTTTGTGCCAACTCTTGTAATTATGTTTTATCAAATGACGATAAATATTCGCCTTTATTCTTACTGGGTTTGTATAACTCGAAACTTATTAACTGGATTTTCAAGAAAACAAGTACTAATAGTAATGTGAACTGCTATGAAATTGAGAATTTGCCTGTTCCTTTAATAGATAGAGATAATATTGAAACTATTAACCAAATAGAAAACAATGTTAAAAATATTTTAGAAGTTAAAGAAATATCAGATCATAAGGAATTTGAATCTACAATCAAGGATTATGAAGTTGAAATTGATAAGTTAATATTTCGCCTGTATGGATTAGATGTTGTTGAAAGCAATATTATTGAGAACTAGCTATGTATGGAAAAAAAAGAAGTATTCAGCAGATTATAGATAGAAATGGCCGACTGATTTTTGAATCTGCACTGCCTAACTCAGAAAAATTCAGTATGATTTTTAGCTGGGAAAGTGAGGACTTTGGAATTGATGGGCACATGCAGGTTTTCAAAAACAAAGAGCATGAAGGTGAGTTCCTCAAAGCACAACTAAAAAGCAAAGGTAAGGCTAAGTATATCAATAAGGGACAGATTTTAAGTTATTCTCTTGATTTGGATTCGGCTTATTTTCTCATCAAGAAGGTAAAGGATCCTGCTGTTTTGATTGTAGTTGATAACAAGAACAAGCGAGTATTTTGGTATCCCATCCAAACAAGTGTAGATGCAAGAGTTGCCCTTGAGCAGAGACTTCTGGAAGACAATCAGGCAGAAAATCCGTCTATCACCCTCCATGTTGACGTTAAGAAGAACATCTTAAGTCGTATGCAATACCAAGGTCTTTACACCTATCTTCAGGAGGCAAAGATTCAGTTGGCTAGAGAAGCACTTCTGAATCTAAAGACTGACAAAACCTTAAGTGCCGGTGTCAAACACATAAACGAGATTGAGAGAAAAATGTATGAGTTGGAGGGGTTTGATTGGGCATTTCGAAAAGGGACTGTCCTTACTCCAGGGACAGTATTCTCAATTGAAACTTCTGACGGAAAAAGTGTTGATTACTTTCCAAATAGAAACTATAAGCCAGAACTTGCTCCTAGGATCAATTTGCGGACCAAGTTTTCTACAAAAACTAAGGATGGCATAGAAAAATACGAAGCATTTCGAAAAGCTGTGCAGGACGGCAAGGGATCGGTTGACTTAAGTAGTGAGTATATAGATTCGTTTGAGGTTGTTATTGGTACTCAACTCGTTGATAGCAATAAAAGTGGTGGTAAAACAAGTGTCAGTATTGGTCAATCTAAGAATAGACAGCTTGTTTCTTTAAATAATGGAGAGAGTGAATTGGAACATCGTGTTGATATCTGGGCAGAAGATGGCGCTTTTATTATTCAGAGCGTTGACGGCCAACCTCTTAGCATTCGCCTCAGCCTTAAGATGGGTGAGTTGTCGGCAAAATTCACTTTTGGTGTGAATCCAGACTTTATGGCAAATGCTTCCCAACATCTTCGAATGCTAGATTTTATACGCAACACAAAAGAGCTAGTCATCAGTGTTACGGACCATGATGGTTTCAAGCACAAGCTTTTTGGAGGTAGCATCAATGTTCCTTCTCTAGTTACCGAAGATCAATATAGATTTGCTAAGGCACTTGCTGAAATTGAGCAGACTAGTGGTACCCAGATAACTTTTCCCTTACCTGACACTTTGACTAGAGAAGATATAGCAAATGTTTTCTGGGTTCACCGGATATTAACTCAAGGCAAGATTGTGCAAAAAATCACTTTATCCTTCACGCTTCAAAAGAGACCACCTGAGCATGTGGAGAAAGACAAATACATGAGTATGACTCAAACCCCGCCAGAAATTTATTTATTTGGCAGACCTTACATAATGCCTGGTTTCACACAAACTATTGCAGGAAAAATTACGGGATTAGAAACTCCTGAAGGAAAGGCTAAACCTAGCTATAAGCTTGAAATGGAGGATGCTGAAATTTCTATCAAGAAAACCCTCGGCTAATATATCACGATGCAACAAAAAACAACTAAATTAAAACGTATATGATCCTATCAAAATCCGACTACATGCTTTTTCTTCGTCATCCAGCGTGGTTGTGGTTGAAGAAATTTGATAAGCATCAACTACCTGAAATTGACGGAAACACTCAAGCTATTTTTGATACTGGACACGAGTTTGAAGAATATGCTGAAAAGCTTTTTCCTGAAGGTCTGAAGCTGGGGTTTAATAACTACGATGAGTACAATGCCTTAACCAGAAAAACAAAGGGTACATTGGATAGTGGTGCTAAGACTATTTTTCAGGGCAAGTTTGAAGTAGATGGGCTAACCTGTATTGTGGATGTGTTGAATCAAACTGATGATGGGGTGTATGACTTGATTGAAATTAAATCGAGCACTAAGGTTAAACCAGAGCATGAGTATGATCTGGCTTTTCAATTATTAGTTTTACACAAAGCCGGTATTAAAGTAGGTAACATTGCTGTAGTTCATGTTAATAAAGAATATGTTAAGGACGGTTTGATTGATCCGGAAGGCATTACAGAGAAGACTGATGTGACCGGAGCAGTGCGGATGCTGGTTGATATCACGCAAGAGCAAATTGATAAAGCTAAGCAGGTGCTGTCATCACGGCAGATGCCCGATATATCTCCACGATTTGTTAATCAACTGGAAATATCTGATACCTCTTGGTTCGAGGACTGGATGAAAATTTATTTTAGCTTAAGGCCGAACTTGGATTCTAGCAGTATTTACCACTTAAGTTACCCTTCTTCCAGACAAATTGGTGAGCTCGAGGATAAAGGTATCACTTTAATAGGTGATGTTCTCGATGAATTAGCCTTGCGACCTAAACAGTTAACCCAAATCCAAACTAGCAGAAGCAATCAAAGAGTGATCGACAAAGACAAAATTAAGGAGTTTCTGGAGAGTTTTGCGTATCCATTGTACTTTTTTGATTATGAAACTTTATCTTCGGCCATTCCTTACTTTAATGGAGGTAGTCCATACCAAGATTACCCTTTCCAATACTCACTCCACGAGCAAGATTCTCCTGAAGCCGAAGTTAGGCATTTGGAGTACTTGCATGCTGAGGCTTCCAACCCAATGCTATCGCTACTGGAGCAGCTAAAGGCTGATATTGGTAACTCAGGGACAATCCTAACTTGGAACATGAGCTATGAAAAGGGATGTAATCAGAGGATGGCGAAGTTTTATCCTGAGTACAAAGAATTCTTAGAGGGAGTGAATGAGCGGATTAATGATCTAATGATACCTTTCTCTAAGATGTGGCTTGTGGATAAGAATTTTTTTGGTAGTGCTTCCGTCAAGAAGGTGTTGCCGGCTTTAATACCTGAGTTAACATACAAAGACTTAGATGTGTCCGATGGGTTATTAGCTCGTCGAGTGTGGACAGAAACAATCCTTATGGGCAAGAATCCAGAACAAAAAGAAAAGGTTCTATCAGACCTAAGTACCTACTGTACTCTCGACACGCTTGCTATGGTTAGGATATTGGAAGTATTAAGGAAAATTGTTTATGAGTAATCGTGATGGTTTAAAGTCAAGACTTGAAGATCTAGAAGATGTAACTTCCGATGAAGAGCAGAACCAAATTGAAAAATCAAATAAATGAAAAATTTTGCAGTATTTATCAGGCTTTTTGTTCTCCTAGCTTTGTTTTTCGGCTTAATCTACACAAATAAACAACTCAGTGAAATCAACAGACGCCTAGAAAAAGTTGAAATGAAGCTTGGTGGTGCAGAAAAGATTGATTGTAAGGAAAAAGACTCCATCGAAAAAGTACGTCAATCCGTAGTTAGGATTATTGGTGGTGAGGCTGAGGGGTCAGGGTTTGCTATTAAATCTGGCGGTCTTATTCTGACAAACTTCCATGTTATTGAGTTTGAACCAAGCCCTAAGGTCATTCTTCCTGATAATTCATTTGAGTCTGCAGAAGTGTTGATGGCTGATAAAAATGCTGACCTTGCCATTATCAAGATTGGTAAAGAGTTGCCGGTCATATCTTGGGGTGAACCTACCGAACTGGAGCCAGCTGAAGAGCTCTTGGCTATTGGTTTTCCTCTTGGTGGACAGTTAAGCGGTGAGGCTTCAGTGAATAAGGGTTCTCTTTCTGGCAGAAGGAGATCGAAGGATGTTGGTATCGAGTATCTTCAAACTGATACCACTCTTACTCCTGGTGTCAGTGGTGGCCCAATGATTAACATCTGCGGTGAGGTAGTTGGGATAAACACAGCAGGATTGTCAGGTTTGGGTCTTGGTATTTCTTCTGATTCAATCAAACAAAAGTGGCTTGAAATGGCAACCGCTGAGGACCCATTGGCAGATGTGCAAAGAATCGATTTTAAGCCCAACGATAGCTCCTTGGAAGCTGTCAGAGCATTTTATAATTATCTAAAAGCCCGCAAACTAGAAAAGGCGTTTGACTTGTTGTCAGACAACTTTAAGAAGGGTTATGACTTCGATTACTGGAAACAAGGATACGAACCCCTGCTCGATACTACGGTTATTAAAATTGAGGAGGACAAGTTTGAAAAAAATAGAGTAACGATTAAACTTTCAACAAAGGACTTGGTGGAGGAAGAAATTGTTTATAAATACTTTGAGGGGTATTGGGATGTCAAAGATGTTGAAGGACACTGGCTACTCTGGGACCCTGAAATAAAGGAAATTGAGCCTGATTTCCTTTGGTTTTATGAATAGCAGGACTAATTTTTATGAACACTAAAATTAAAGACTCTCATGAAGAGGCATCGATTATTCGCTTTCTCGCTCTCTATAACAGTTTGAATACGAACGATCTTTCTTTTTTAAGACTTGGTGATCCCAACAAAAAAGAGCCTGATGGGATTTGTAGTAATGATGTAGCAATCGAATTAGTAGGTGCTTACGACAATTCTTACCAAGCTCGTAAGATATGGGGCGTCGCTCGTGGAAAAGATAGTCGTCCTAAACCAGAGCTTCGACTTTTGACCTTCGAAAATTTAACACAAGAGATAGCTACAAAACTAGAAAAGTTAAATAATGGAAATTATGATGGTTTTACAGGTAAAATTGTTTTGCTTTGCAATCTTCATAGTCCATTGCTTACAGATTCAGATGTTGATACTTTTATGAATAAATATATTCCTTTCAAAATAGATCATTACTTTGATCGTTTCTTTGAGGAAATATGGATTACTTGGAAGTCTGAGAATAGCGGTAATTGGAAGATTAGGAAACTTGAGTAATACGCTAAATATGGACTTAAAAACACATGTACAGATATCTCAAGGCTCATTCATATTATGAAGATCTTTATGACCTCCACACCATCGAAGAGTGCCTCGATTGGTATTGGCGCATGCGTAAGGGCATGGAACAGCACCGGGCGGAATTAAAAACCAAGGAACCGGAGACCGATTTCGACAAAGAAGTCCACAAGTGCTGTAGTTACTTAGTTAACACCATAAAAATTCAGAGGTACCGGCGTAAGAAAGACACCATAGCTGAGTGGATGGAAGCAGATCGTGTTCGGCAAGAGAAGCTCGATAACGCAGAGCCTCCTGAAAACATCCTTTGTAACAAGTGTCACTCTCCTACAAAAATTATGGAGAAGACTCTGCACGATGCTTACGATAAAGAGCCTCGAGTGTCCTTTATGTTTGAGTGCTTGAAGTGCAAAAAGCGCCAAATCTTCTATGAAGATGGCTCTCCTTGGGATTATGAAAAGCCCAAATGTAAAAAGTGTGCTGTTGAACTCCAGACTAAATATAAGAAGAAGGGTGAATTGTTGACCATTACTACCTTCTGTCCTAACTGTGATTTCAAAGAAATTGATGTACTCGACTCTAAAAAAAGACGTGAGGAGCAGCAAAAAGAAGAAGAGCGCAAACAAAAACTATTTCAGGAATATCGTGAGGAGTTCTGCCTTAATGATGAAGAGGGACCCAAGGCAGTAGCTAGTCTTGATGGCATAGTGGCTCTGGCAAAAGAGTGGAAGGAGCAAGAGAAAAAAGAAAAAGACCCTGTTTACCAGAAGGCCAAGCAGTTAAAACAGGTCAAGCTCAATCAATTAAAAGAGATTGTGACTAAGGCAGTAGCCCAAGAAGGGTATATTGACCTGGAGTTTGGGAAGCCAGAGATGGGTAAATACGTCATTGTCGACTTTACCGCCACCGACAGTAAGGATGATCGGAAAGAGTACGACAGCACCAACACTCTAAAGAAACTTATTAAGGCTGCACTGGAAGACACCAACTGGCGACTCATGAGTGAAGGGATTCACTACCGACTTGGCATTGTCTCTGGGAGACTTAAGGCGTATGAGCGAAAAGAAGAGCTTATGGAGATTGTTAAACCTTAGGTTGTTTCTACTGGAAGCTTATTGTGGACAGTATCTTCTCTGTAATGACTTTATTTTCCTCTGTTGGTGGCCATGTCGAGAAAGAGAGAGGTTTACCATCTTTAATGACAAGGACTTGGTATCTAGCCTTAGGACCGACAACAAGCCCTTCAAAGCCAACGTAATCGCCCACGGTGGCTTCTTTGATGGTGTCTGGGTCTGTATCTTTCTTTGCTTGCTCTAATCCTTGTTCTGTCATTTCGTTGTCTGCTTGATAAAGGCTATAAAATTGGTAAGTCGGCTCATCCTCAGGTCCTGATTCTATGTAAAAATTGATAAACCTATCATTTGCTATATCTTGCCGAAATCTCATTCCTTCAGGCACAACCACATAAAGACCGACAGGTGCTATGAATTTCTCATTCTGTTTAAGTGCCCTGCCTGGAGTTGGTTCTGGCGTCGGAGTAGTTTGAGTTTGTTCTGGTATTGGTGCTGCCGATTTAATGGCCGCTTGCCTTTGGGAATATATCCATATACCTGATATTACAATTACGGCGAGAGCAATAAGCGTTATTGGTTTTAGTTTCATAGTGTTATTTTTCTGGCCTTTGGCTTGGTCCACCGCGTCCACTTGGCATAAATAGGTAATTGTAAGCGGTGAAGTCGCTAGCGAATTTAGCCTTGTTAAGCAAGGTATCCGCGATTTCTTCATCAGTCATTTGGTAGTTTAAGTAGTAATGGCTGTTTACATCGATGGTATTGCTACCTACCCTGATTGAATCTTCTTGACCAGGTGTAGTGTCTTTAGTTGACTCCAAGAGTTTATTGAGCTTTGCCTCGCTATCTATAAATCCATAGTAGTAAAGATTACCCACTATGCCTTGGAGCGCTGTTGTCTTGCTTACTCGCAGATCTACGCCGTTTGCGGCCATTTCTTGGGCTTCGGTTGGGCTTACTCGCATATGCTCTATAAAGTAGGCTTCTACGGTCTTACGCTGCTCGGGTGGAAGGTAGTTTTCGGGGTATGTGCTGCGATTCTTTAGATAAATATAACTACCAGCGAAGATTAGGAGGAGGATGGCAATTGTGGTTGGTATCACTATTTTTCTCATATTCTGTTAACCTGAATATATCAAATTAAAGTACTCAAGTCCAACAATTTTCTTACTTATCTTATTTGTCTTACAATACCTTTCAAGAACGAACCTAGCCCCTTGATCAGGGGGGCTAGGCAGGAACAGATATAAAACGAAGACTCACCTAGTCGGCTATCTTCATTTCATCAAAGCCAATCTTGGACGTGCCATTGCATGGATTGTCATCCAACCAGACATTTCCAATGTTATACCACCACGGATCGCTTGGATCTGTTCTTACCCAGGCATCATAGTATGAATTCTGGTTTATAGAAAAGTGGTACTGGCTTGCTGTGTTGTAGCTGAGCAAGTACGGAGCTGCCGTGTTAACCGCATTGGTACCTGGAATATAGGTATCATGAGTGGCCCAACCATTTGGACCAGCACCGTTATTCCACTTGGCATAATTGCTTAGTGAACATCCAGAGTATGTATACTTCATGGTAGTTGGACTACAACTTCCACTGTCATAACAGTAACCCTCATTATTCACCTGGTACCAGTACTGACCTGGACCATATGCCGTATAGTAGCCTCCATCATTCGCGTAGATAGTGACTGCAGCGTGGGCAGCTTGTGCTCCTGTTGTCATCATAAAGACTCCAACAAGTAACCCGAATAGCATTTTTGATAGTTTTTTCATTTTTTTCACCTCCTTTCTGTTTTATTTTTTTAGCCCTCGCTTACAATCCCAGCGTATTTGTATAGCTGAGAAGGTCACCACCGACAGTAAATCCAACCTGTACGAATGGTTTGGTTCCATCTACTTTCCTCGATTCATCAGTAAATCTGAAGAAGAAGTTGGTACCGCTTTTTTCGCCTGTGCTTGCAGTTAATTTGCTGAGATCAGCATTTGGTGCATTCTTAGCGATGAACTCTCTGGCTTTTACCTCCAATTGCTTAGGAGCAAACTTTGCTTCGGTGTTGTACACCTTAGCTGCCTCTCCTATTGCCAATGGAGCCGGTCCGAATTGAACGATTTCATTCGTTCGCATGTCTACTTCGAAGTAGTCTTTGCCTACCATGAAGAATTCAGCATTAACTTGGTTGTTATAGCTTGATCTAGAAGTAGAGACGTACTCCGGATTGAGACCGTCATTGCCACTAAAAGCTCGGATTTTTGCGACTGCAGCTGATCTCTCTGATGCGGGACGCGCCAGAGATTCTTCCTTCGCGTTGGAAGCCTGTCTGTGTAAATCCACTAATTGCTTAGCGGAATCACCAGTAAAGACTTTTTCACCGTCGTGAACGCCGTCACTGACGTTGCCAGCACTAATGGCAGCTTCTGTCTTGGTTTTCAAACTCTCGGTAAGGGCATCGAGACTTGGACCAGACTGTGCAGAAACAGCAGTTACTAATCCTGCGAGTGCTACGACTGCAGCGAATGCAGGTAGCACGATTTTGGCTTGGTTTTTGATTTTCATTTTTTTCACCTCCTTTCTATTGTGTTTAATTAATAAATAACCCAGCGATAATTATTAATAAGCTGGGTTTTCAGGGAAAATAAATGAGATAGATTGAAGCGAGCTGGTGGGTATAAGGTAAGAGTTATCTTACTATTCTTACTTCTCATACATCAATGATTGCAGAACATTTTGAGAATGTCAAGTCCTGTTTATTAGTGGTGATTACAGGGCTTATTACTCGAGGAATTAACGGAGATATTGGTCAATATTTAGTTCGTGTTCTGCGAAAGATGCACTGCAGTGGATGATTCCTTCTGAGTCGTGGAGATAGTAGATACAATCTGTTGATTCTGGGTTTAAGACCGCCTCAATAGCGTCCATACCGGGGTTAGAGATTGGATGAGGTGGCAATCCTTTGTTGAGATAAGTATTAAAGGGTGACTCTATGCTCCTGGTATCACTTCCTTTAATGGGTGACCACCAGCCGTTTTCAGTTTTTCCTCGTGCATATTGCACCGTGGCATCAATTTCCAGTTGTTTGTTTTGATCAAGTCTATTCCACAGTATCCCAGCAATTAGTGGCATATCATGGGATCCGGCTGCCTCACGTTGGATAATTGAGGCAAGAGTGAGTGCGGTGGTCCATTTAATGTTTTTTGCAGTGAACTTCTCAGGGTAACCGGCAAATCGTTCGTTGAAGCGATTTATCATCCGTTTGGCCGTATCTAATCCATTTTCATCAGTTGGTATTAGGTAAGTGTCTGGAAAATATACTCCTTCTCTGTAGTCATATTGCATCGCTGTGTATGTGGTATTCCATTTTTCGAGTTCTTCATTACTCCAGTGAAGTTCTTTTGCCAGACGTTCGCCGATTTCTTCTTTTCTGAGTCCTTCTGGGATAATGATCCATTTGAGTTGTGGCTCAGAGGTAAGGGCTATTATGAGTTCTCGGGCGTTCATGCTCTGGGATATTTTATATCCACCTGGTTCAATTGGGCCGAAATGGAGGGTTATTATGCGTGCTAAGGGTAAAGCCCAAGGGAATCGAAGATACTCGCCGTCACTGAGTCGCTTTGCTGTTTGTTCCTGGTTTGTTCTACTAATGGTAAAAATTGTTGAATCAGCTTCTTTTTTCGGTGCGCTTGTGATGAAAAGTGCCGAAACAAGAAGTATCGCTGCTACGGCTATTGTTGCAATAATCTTTGTGTTTTTCATAAATCACCCCAAGTATACCGGGACTTTTAAGAATATCCAGTTTTTACTTTTCACCTATCGTTTAAGATGGTTTGAAAAGTGAACTATTTGGCCACCTTGAGTCATTGTGAGAGTTAGCTGAGGGGTAAATGTTTCGCCATTTTCTTTTCGCGGATCACCCCGCCAGGTAAGGAAATAATTTACATGCCCTGATCCATCGTCCTTCGCTTCACTAACCAGGGTGAGTTTTTCTGCCTCTATTTTCCCTAGGGCTATTTGGTGGTTTGCTATAAATTCACGCGCCCGTTTTTCTGCCTCTAGTTGTGTGTAGCGTGGAGTATAGTCATATTCCTTCTTAGGACTGGACCACCTAGATCCGTCTTTATTTTCTCCCCAAGCACCTTCTATAGCTGACATTTCAATGACTTGATTTGTTTTTATATCGATTATGAATCGATCGAAATCTAAGGTATAGGTTTCTATAAGCGGTTCTTCGTCTTGATTATTTGGATTTCTAACAACGCATTCATACTCAACATTTGCATCCGGTCTATCTATAAAATCTCTTATTGCCGCTACTGCTTTTTCCTGTTCCTCTGGAGATCTTGCACTGACGGAACACCACTCTTGCTGAGTCTGTTTATACTTCTGAGTATTCTTGTCTCTATAGGAAGGGTCGTTGCTGAGCAGTTGTGTTAGTTCCTGTTGTAGTTGGTTCTTTAAACTAATAAGTGCATCAATAATGGATCCTTTAGCAAAAACAGGTGAGTTGTTGGTAAGGACTCCGATAAAGAAAACAAGTAAAACCACTGTCGCAAAAGCAAGAGGGAATCGAAAGGTCCAGAACGGTCTTGGAGTAGGAGTGAATGATTTATCCAATTCTATTTCCAGCTCTTTTTCTTCCCTAACTCTTGCCAAGATTCGTGTTTCCAACGCACTTATGTGTTTGAACTCTTTCTTGCTTTCCTGAAGGAAAAATGATCGAATAATGTTTCGCAATTTCATAGTAGTGATTCTTTAAGCTTAACTAGGGCTCTGTAAAAGCGCATTTTAACGGCTGGCTCTTTTGAATCAAGAGCGGTTGCGATATCGTCAAATGACATTTCTTCATTGACTCGCAGTCTGATAATTTCCTGCTCGGCTGATTTAAGCTTTTTTAGTGCTGACGTGACCTTCTCAACATCTTCTTCGTGGGTAATCTTTGCCTCAAGCAACACTTCTACATCGCTGTCGTCGAATAACTCAATGTTATTTTGTTCAATCGAGATGGTGTTCTTATTGGATCTGAACATGTCGGTTATAACGTGTCTGCAGATGGTCAAGAGCCAACTTTTCAACTCACCCTCGCTATTAAATTTGAAATTGTTGTATGCTTTCATAGCTTTTAAAAAGGTTTCTTGGACGACATCATCGATGTCTTCTTGTTGGGACAAGGACTTTTTCGCAAAAAAATAAACTAGTCGGATGTAATCTCTGACTACATCTTCAAAAGGTGGTTTCATCATTTTTTATTTGTCCTGTCCCACCCCTCTATAAAAGAGAACGGATGAGTTTTGGAAAAGTAACATTTTTGCTTTCTTACACAATTATAGCGGAGTTCTGGAAAAGAGGTTTGCGTTCCTGCAATTTATACAACGAATAACGATAATAACATATTGACAAACGATATATGGTTGGATATAATCCAATCATCAAAACAAATAAGGATTCACTATGAAACGAAGTTCAACACTATTTTTAAAGGTAGTACTTTGCCTGATCGCAACTGGTGCACTTGCCGGTATGGTTTGGTTTCCTCAGACGGAAGGAAGAGCTGCTAACCTGGATCTGATCAGTATCTATGCCGATCCGCTAATTATTTATTCTTATATCGCTTCAATTCCATTTTTCATTGGCTTATACCAGGCATTCAAATTATTAAACTTCATTGATGCTAATAAGGCCTTTTCCCAAGGTGCTGTGAACACCCTCAAGAATATGAAGCTTGCTTCCCTAAGCCTTATCGGTTTTATTGCATTAGCACTACTCTACATCCGCTTCCTTGCGCCGCTTGGTGTAGATGATGACCCAGCCGGTCCCACAATGCTTGGTATTGTCATGTCACTCGCATTTGGTGTGATTGCTACAGCCGCCGGTGTCTTTCAAAAGCTTCTCCAGAATGCTGTCGACATAAAATCAGAAAATGATCTAACGGTATGAGGTATTTTTATGGCAATAATAATAAACATCGATGTCATGCTGGCAAAGCGGAAAATGAGTGTAACTGAACTTTCACAGAGGGTTGGTATTACTATGGCTAATCTTTCTATTTTAAAAAATGGCAGAGCAAAGGCGATTCGTTTTTCAACATTGGAGGCAATCTGTAAAGCCTTAGACTGTCAGCCTGGAGATATTCTGGAATATAAGGCTCACTAAATATTATTTTAAGGTTGTTTCTCCTGAAGTAGAAGGAATTAGATTAATTTTTTTCATCAGCTCTTTGATCTCATTGACTAATGCTTGGGCTCTGTCGAGTTTCCTGTAGATCTGATATTTAATTTTTTGATCCTCATCACTGTCTTGTTTTTGCTTCATGTCCTACCACCTCCCATCTTTTTTTGTATATACGGTAGTTAGTCATTATTTCCAAGATTT
>ERZ1292625.705-Hain-H41-01um-R1-705-length-46528-cov-22_pt1 | contig 46528 bp, 50 predicted proteins | sample MGYA00564400_ERZ1292625 | MGnify/ENA primary metagenome ERZ1292625 (study PRJEB36523, sample SAMEA6512639) | groundwater metagenome | collected 2019-01-08 | study: AquaDiva: Metagenomics assemblies of 32 groundwater samples
TCACTAGGCATAGAAAAAAGAGTGACAGGTGTCACTCTTTTTTCATGCTGTGGACTTCAGTTTAACTATTCTGAACCAGTTTGTGAAGGAGTGTGGGTATTTGAAATCAATTCTCCTAGATTAATAGGTAAAATGTTTACCAAGAAGGATTATTCTGAATATCAGTATCAAAAAGCAAGTCTTTATTACGCACTTCGTCAATAAAAGCTTGCGCCCCAACACTTACGTTTTGTTTAACATCCCGGCACCCATTCTCCTGTGTGAAGTTTTTTAAGTATGAATTTATTTTTTCTGCACCTTCAATACTATTGTTTCCGTGAGTGCGTTCATGCTTCCATAAATCAGCTAAGTATCTATTCCAGTGCTTAATTGCTTCTTCATCAGCATCCGCAGGCTGTTCCCATCTCGGCATTGTATAGGAAATATGAAGTCCTACTTTTACATCTATTAAAGTACATTTACCATTTTTTTCTTTCCAGGAATATGACCAGACAGTATTCCCACTAGCGTGCCCTGCTTCTCCCACATTATGATTTTTATTCCATTCATATACAGTTCCAGGATCTGCAGAAACTATCTGCGGACTACATTGCACAATTTCATAAAAAATATGATCCTCATTTGAGCCGTACACAGAATAATACTTCTCATCTGTAATAATATTAACACCATCTCTAAGAGTATCTAGATTAAGGGGGGTAGCATTAACTGCAACTGCTCCTGTGCAAAGCAAAGGCGTTCTTGCTGCAGGTGCTCGCTCTTTCCCTTTTGTAGTTGTGGCGATCACAGGAATTTCCTTAACGACTTTAGGTTTTGATTCATCACTTGTGACTTTAATTGTGCTCGTTGAAGTTTGTGGTGACATAATCTCCTGGGGTGATTGATTGGCAGATTTATTAAAAATTGCCCAGGTGAATGGGTTCCACCAAGAAGCATGAGAAACTGATGGATTAATAAAAAGCCCGCTCACCGCTATTAAAGATACCAGGACTAATATGGGTATTTTTTTCATGTGCTAAATTGTAGCACCTAAGTGATTTTGAAAGCAAAAGATAAGCAAACTATTCTTCCTTAAACTCTCCCTGTTCAATTTTTTGCTTAACAATAGAAATCAATTCCTCAGGGCACTTATCAAATTTAATCATCTCGTATCGTGGAAGAAAGTTGCCTGATTCCTCGGTCTTTAGGAATAACTGGTTTCCTTTCTCTTTCCATGAACCCAGTACGTTTACAACATTATATTTTATTGCATCTGCATTAATTCCTGTAGTGTCAAAATAGTAAAAGCGGTCAGCTTGTTCTTTACCAGAAATAACTGCGGAAAGTATTATACCTTCTTGCGTAATTATGAGCTGCTGCTTTTCAATATAATAAACCATGAAGATAGTATTTTGGCCGAGCCTTAACATGGGATACCATTTTATTTTAAATTTCACATCTTGAGTTTGGAATACAATAGGTTCTTTACGTAGATCAGGAGCTAGGTTGGGTTTGCTACGAATTTGAGAAGCTCGGATAACATTGCTTATTACATAGATACAAAGTCCTGCAAAAATAATAATAACCGCATAATTTAGCAGCATGGCAATTTAATTAATATTGGTTTAATTATAGCACGAAGCAACATTCACACGTTCACGTTGTGGACCCTACAGGACTCGAACCTGCCACCCCCTCATTGCAAATGAGGTGCTCTACCAGATGAGCTAAGGGCCCAGTAAAAAATATTCTACCTTATTTCTTGTTAATTGCAAGCTGAACTATGTGGTCAAGGAAATGCGAGAGCGAAGCACCTACAGAATGCAGTGCTTTTGGAATAAGGGACTCTTCTGTAAGTCCAGGGAGCGTATTGGTTTCGAGGATAAAGATGCCTCGCTTCGGATGGATCATGAAATCTGATCGAGAATAGTGTCGAAGGCCAAGAGCTTGATGAGCTTGTTTCGCCATCTGCTCCAATTCCCTCTTTTGAGTCTCTGTAAAATTACCAGGAACAATCTCATCCGACAATCCGCCATACTTCGCTTCAAAGTCAAAAAACCTGTCTCCATGAGGACGTATTTCAATCGGCGGTAAAGCATAGAGATCATGGTCACGATAACCATCGACAACTCCGACAGTTGCCTCAATCCCATCAATAAATTCTTCGATCAAAACGGAGTTGCTGTGTTCGAAAGCTTGCCTAATTGCTTCTTCCAATTCAGGAAAGCCCCTTACTATCTTCACCCCGACCGATGATCCGCTTGAAGTCGGCTTCACAATGACCGGCAAAGGAAATTTTTGAAACGCCTTATGAGCTTCGACGCTGATGTTCTGAAGAGATTCAAGCAGCAATGACTGCGGAGTTTTCATGTTCTCCTTTTTGTAGACATTCTTTGAAAGCTGCTTGTTCATTCCGATAGCTGAAGCAAAAGAACCTGAGCCAGTAAAGGGAATCCCGTGTGTCTCAAGCGTATGCTGAACCTTCCCATCCTCGCCGTAGTGGCCGTGGAGCGCATTGAAAATAACATCAAAATGATTGAGTGCGACATGGGGCTTTATAGGAAGGCCGTGCATATGCCAAACGCCTTTCTTGTCTATAAGGATATCCCTCACGCTATATTTATCTGTGGGGAGATGATTCAAAACCGTTGCGCCAGTTTTCAGCGAAACTTCATACTCGTTGCTTGGTCCTCCCCGAAGGACCCCGACGCGGGTTTTGTGCATATGAATCATTATACTATGGAAAAAATAAACGTGCCGACAAGGTTTCCCCTGCCGGCACGAATTCACATGCTCCGAGTAAAAGCTCTCGGAGCGACTTTGAACCACTGGGTAAACAAAGAACGATTTCACGTGTGGGCTAGAATAATTTATATCACACCACGGCAATTTTGCAAATAAAAACGCTGCAGGATCGGGCGAACGGAGGAACCGTTTACCGACCAATCCTGCAACGGGAATGTTTCCAAGGCCTTAGTGGATGGACGCCACGACAACCCTTAGAGGAAACAAAATTCAACTAGGTAATATTATACCACCTTTTCAACTACTTTGCAACTCTTTTCAGGAAGGCTCTATTTCTAAGCCTTTTATGATACGCGATTGCAAATCGATGCGACTCGCTATTGGCAAGCAGAATGTCCTTACCATGCACCTCAAACATCTTTTCATCACCAAGAAAATGGTCTGGTTTGTGTGCTTCATTCTTTACAATAGAAACAATCGGAATGTTTTTAACAATTTCCTTTGCTACATTCAATTGGCCCATCCCTCCATCGATAGCGATAAGATCTGGGAGCTTCCATTCTGGATGATTGAAACGGCGAGTAAGGATTTCATTCAATGCGGCAGTGTCATTATTCGCATCCTTTGATATTTTAAATTTTTTGTACTGAGATTTTTGCGCTTCGCCATTTATGACAACTGTCATGACGCCAACAGTATCCTTTCCTGACATGTGAGCAATATCATATGCTTCGATCCTGAATCCTTCGATAGTTTCAGATATTTCATCCTCCGATTTAATTAAAGAGACATCTTGAATATGGTTCAATGCATACAAAGTATTACGGATCTTTTGCGCTTTCTCAAATTCCTGCGCATCAGCATGCTCATTCATCTCTTTTTCAAGAGTTTTTATGAGCTGACCTTTTTTCCCATCAAAAAAGAGGACAAGATTTCGGATTGTCCTTTGATAATCTTTCTTTGCTTCTGGCGAACCTGTCTCGGGTGAAAGACCGATCGAACGATAAAAGCTCTCCTGATGCTTCAGATTGGCCTTAGCATCACGAAATGGGAAAATCTTACGTACGATCTTGAGTGCATCACGAAGAAGTGTGCCTTGTGGGTATGGTCCAAACTGATACTTAATCTTGAAACCGAGTTTTTCTTCATCTAGCTTCTCAAGTGTACGCCCTCGGGCGATGATTATGCGAGGAAATTCTTCGTCGCTGATAATGAGATAGTTGTAGCTTTTATTGTCTTTTTCCTTCGTATTGAAATACGGCAGATGCTTCTTGATTTCATTTGATTCAAGAATGATCGCTTCAAGAACTGAATCAGTCTGCATGTGTTCGATGGTAGAAGCCTTTGTGACCATGTCCACAAGCAGTGGACCACGAGTGGCAATAAGGTCATTGCTGAAATAGCTACGCACGCGATCATAGAGCGAGGTTGCTCGTCCGATATAGAGGATATTTCCTTGAGAATCCTTAAAAAAATAAACTCCAGGAGCCTCTGGTAAGGATAGTTTTTTGAAGTCTTGACTAATCATTAATATGAGTGTACAGTATATTTCGAATAAGTTCAACTGCAGCTAACCCTGAGAGGACCTTAACATGACCCTAACATATTTGACGAAACGATTCTTACGGTGGCTAATCAATCTGGATGCCATTAATAAACCTATGCCAGATCTGCTACCCAGCGACCGCCCTCTCATTGCAGGCGGTGCTGCTGTAGTCTTTACCAGTATATGTTATCTGATGCACTGGATCGGATATGGCGCTACGGCGCTCATCTGTTTGGTATTGTTGATCGTGTTACTCTGGACACATGTCAAACGGGCAGTGAGCATTATTTACTGGTCATGGTTTATCTGGAACCTGATTGGATGGTTCAACGCCTACGGTGCGTTCGGACCTGATGCCCCAACATTCTTTAAGCCAGCAATACTGGCCTTAGCCGGACCCATTTACATCCTTTGCGTCATTGCCATTAACATATATCGGTGGCGATGCAGGGAAAAGGATGAGGACAGGTTGTCATTGTCCTCACACCAATGAAATCACTTTTTCACAGACGCGCCTCTTATGTATGATGAGGCGCTGTTTTTTATTCTAAATATTATTTCTCCAAAGCTCTCTTCAAATACTGACCGGTATATGACTTTTCATTCCGTGCAACGTCTTCCGGAGTTCCCTTTGCGACGATTTTTCCCCCTCGCGCGCCTCCATCCGGGCCGATGTCGATAATGTAATCGGCGGATTTGATGAGATCGAGGTTATGTTCGATGACGACGACAGTATTCCCTTTTTCAACAAGTCTCTGAAGTATTTCAATGAGCTTTCGCACATCTTCGTAGTGAAGCCCGACTGTCGGTTCGTCCAAAAGATAGATGGTCTTCTGCAAATGAGCACGATAAAGCTCCGAGGAAATCTTCACTCGCTGCGCTTCCCCGCCGGAAAGCGTCGTTGCGGACTGTCCGAGCTGGAGGTAGCCGAGGCCCACCTCCTGAAGCGTGCTGAGACGATCTGAAACTGCAGGAATATCCTCGAAGAATTTCAATCCTTCCTCGACAGTCATCTGCAAAATATCATAAACATTTTTCCCCTTGTATTTGATATCAAGCGTCTCCTTCATGAATCTTTTGCCATTGCAAACTTCACAAGGAACATAGACTGTCGGCAAGAAATGCATCTCGACTGCAATCTCACCATTTCCTTGGCAAGCTTCGCATCGTCCTCCTTTTACATTGAATGAAAATCGCCCCGGCCCCCAGCCATGCGCTCGTGCTTCGGCAGATGCTGCAAAAAGGTCTCGTATATGGGTCCAAGCGCCTGTGTAGGTCACTGGATTCGATCGCGGCGTACGCCCGATGGCTGATTGGTCTATCAATATGGTTCTTCCGAGATATTCGCTCCCCGTGAAACTCGTGCAGTTATAGACTTGCGCCGTTCGATGTCGGAATTCGAGGCGGGCCTGAAGATTCTTGTGCAAAATTTCATACATGAACGAAGACTTTCCAGAACCTGACACCCCAGTGATGACATTGAGGCAGCCGAGCGAAACATCTGCATTCATATCCTTTATATTGAAAATGTTTCCGCCTTTGACTGAAATCTTTCCTTTTGGCTCGCGCCGGGTTCCCGGAACCTCCACTTCCTTTTCTCCTCGGAGATATGACAGCGTTAAAGAACCTGAAGTATTTTTCTTTGCCGTCAAAAGCTCATCAAGATAGCCTGAAACGACGACTTCACCGCCATGCACTCCGGCTCCAGGACCAATATCGATGATGTAGTCCGAGGCGAACATCGTATCCTCGTCATGCTCGACGACGATAATCGTGTTGCCAAGATCGCGCAGGCTAGTCAAGGTCTTTATGAGGCGGTCATTGTCGCGCTGGTGGAGGCCGATGGTCGGCTCGTCAAGCACGTAAAGAGCCCCTACGAGCCCAGAACCAAGCTGTGAGGCAAGACGAATACGTTGTGCCTCTCCACCAGAAAGGGTGTGGGCACGGCGATCGAGCGTCAGATATTCGATTCCGACATTGACCATGAACTGAAGTCGGGATTCGATTTCTCTGAGAATTACTTTTGCTATTTCCCTTTCAGTTTCAGTCAGTTTGACTTCATCAAAAAAAACTTTTGCCTGCTCAATAGACATCGCAGTCGTATCGACGATATTCTTATCATCGATTTTCACGAACAAGGCTTCTTCGCGGAGGCGCGCGCCTTTGCAGGCAGGGCAATCCTCATTGCTGAAAAATTCCTTTGTCCCAAGACCGTTGCAGGTCGCACAGGCTCCATAAGGAGAGTTAAATGAGAACAAGCGAGGTTCGATTTCAGGATATGAGAATCCATCATAAGGGCACATGAATTTCACCGACATGAGCTTCTCTTCATCAGGAAATTCAATCTTGATGAGGCCTTGCGCCTCCTCAATCGCTTTTTCGAGCGCCTCTGAGATTCGCTCACGGGCATTGTCGCGCTGCTTGTTGTTGTCCTTAAGATTATTCTTGAACTCGCTCAAGAAAAGCTCATCGACAAGAACGTCGATGTCATGCTTCTTATTCTTATCGAGGATGATCTGCTCTCGAAGGCGCATAACCTTGCCGTCTATCTTTACCTTGTCATATCCTTTTCCAAGAAGGTCGTAAAGGAGCTGGTAGTATTCGCCCTTCCTGCCAACGACGATCGGCGCATAGACTTTCACCTTTTGGTCACTGACTTCTACTCCCATCACCGTTTTACCTGATTTATTGTGTGTTGTGACCTGCTTGATGATCGTCTCCAAGATTTCTTCTTTTGAAATCCTATGGATTTGTCGTCCACAAGTAAGGCAATGAGGCTTTCCCACGCGGGCAAAAAGGATTCGGAGATAGTCATATATTTCAGTAATGGTCGCAACAGTCGATCGAGGATTGTTTGAGCGGGATTTCTGGTCGATCGAAATTGCGGGCGAAAGGCCGACAATCTCATCAACATCAGGCTTCTGCATCTGACGGAGGAATTGGCGGGCATACGAGGAAAGAGATTCCACGTAGCGACGCTGGCCCTCAGCGAAGATCGTATCGAAGGCAAGAGAAGACTTTCCCGACCCTGAAAGGCCGGTAATCGCCACCATCTTGTTCCGAGGCATCTCAACGGTTATGTTCTTGAGATTGTGGGTTCTGGCGCCTTTTACAATGATTTTCTCATCATTTTTTCTGTCTTTTGGGGTCATATATGAAAATGTCGGAACGTTGTTCCTTATGGGTTAACTATAGCAATCTGTAGAAATTAGGCAAATAATGCCTCTAAAAAGCTTCTATTTCTTAACCAAGGCATCAATTTCACGGATAATCTCATCGAGGGAAACGGCTGCTTTGACAACAAACTTATTCGCACCAAGCATCTTCGCCTTCTCGATATCCCCCTGCTTGCTTAAGTTGGAAAGCATGATAACGGGAATCTTCCTCAACCTCTCTTCCGTCTTTATCTTCTGAAGTACTTCGAACCCGCTCATCTCCGGCAGTATAATATCCAAAATTATGATATCCGGAATCTCTGCGGCCAGGAAAGCAAATGCTTCCTTGCTATTGATCGCTTTCAGCAGCTTGTAGCCTGTCGCTTCGATTTTTTTTGAAAGGATCGTACTGAGAAGCTTGTCATCCTCAACCCAGAGGACTTTTTTTCCTCCTCCATGCGGCTGATCCTTGATGACAGGAGCTTCGGAATCAATCGTGTATTCGCGGCCGAAGGCTTTTTCTATCTTTTCAATGACTTCACGCGGTTCGACGTGTGTCTTGATAATGAAATCCTTCATAACTGGCGTCGACGGCAGCTTGTTCATCTGTACCGGCATGCCGGAATTCGAAACGACGATGACAGGAATCTTCGTGATTTCCCTGTCGAAGCTTTTTTTAGTGAGAACCTCGTAGCCGTTGATGACGGGAAGGTTCGTATCGATGAGGGCAAGATCAGGCTTGAATGATTTCATCTTTTCAAGGGCATCCTTGCCGTTGGTGACGCTGTCCGTGCCATAGCCGAGCTCCTTGAGCTGTTGCATGAGGAGTGCAGAAAGGTTCCTGTCTCCAAGGGCAATGAGGATTTTTTCTTTGTTCATGGGGATAATTGTAGCATGAATGAGCGCGTGAAATGCAAGAAAAGTGAGGATAATCGAGTGCTTAAAATAGCCCTATTTGTTAGGTCTTTGAGAAAAGAGGATTGTGGAAGTGAGGAATCGCAATTGAGCAAGGCAATGGGTACGCCTTAAAACATAACAAGTCACTCAAGATTTCCGCAGGCAGTCAGCAATGACCGCCTGTTTTCTTTTGTACTTTTTTCTAAATGCAACTCATTTGCAATTGGGTGACAGAAGAATATAGGTATATGAAAATCTAGATGCAACTTATTTGCATTTAGACGGAACAAGGCATATTATTTCAAATGGAAGATGCCTCATGATGCAGGCCTTTTTGCAAGTGGAATACATAAAGTGTCATCATTCCTGTCGGCTGTAGTTTTTCGCCGAGGTTCGGTGTTCTTACCGTGTGGCACTTTATGGTTGCAAACCCCGTCTCAATGGATCTTGTATCCGAGGCGGGGCCACTTTTTTATATAAGCTTATTTTGCCGATTTCTTCTCCATTTTCTTCTTCAGATTTAAAATTTCATCCCTCAGAAGCGCTGCAGTTTCAAAATCAAGGACTTTTACAGCCTCATTCATCTCCTCTTCCTTCATCTTCATGAGCTTCTTCGGATCCTTACTGAACAATTCCTCGTCAATCTTCATCATTTCGGAAACAGTCTTGTCGTGCTCGCTCTTGAGCTGATCGGTAATGTCCTGAATCTTCTTTATAATGGTTTTTGGGGTAATGCCATGCTTCGTATTATAGTCACTCTGAATCTCTCTGCGCCGAGCAGTCTCATTTATTGCGTAATTTAATGCATCATTCATAACATCAGCATAAAGAATCACACGGCCATTTACGTTTCGAGCAGCTCGTCCGATGATCTGGATAAGAGAGGTTTCTGAACGAAGAAATCCGGCTTTGTCTGCATCAAGAATTCCAATTAAGGAAACTTCAGGTAAATCGAGGCCTTCCCGAAGCAAGTTAACTCCAACAAGTACATCGAATTTTCCTCTTCGGAATTCAGTGAGGATTGTGATACGGTCAATTGTTTTGATATCGCTGTGCAGATATTCTGCTTTGATTCCCTTTTCTTTCAGGAATTCACTCAAATCTTCAGCCATTTTTTTAGTCAATGTTGTTGCAATAGCTCGCTCCCCCTTTTTGATTACTTTTTCTGCTTCAGAAATGAAGTCAAAAATCTGCCCAACATAATTACCCTTTTCAGCGACTGGCTTTACATCAATAACTGGATCAATCAAACCTGTAGGACGGATAACCTGCTCCACCACCTGCTCACTATGCTCTTTTTCAAATTTTCCTGGAGTTGCAGTCGTGTAGATGACTTGACCGACAGCCTTTTCGAACTCCTCAAACTTCATCGGTCGATTGTCTTTTGCAGATGGAAGACGAAAACCAAAATCAACAAGCGTTTCCTTTCGTGAAGCATCACCCGCAAACATTCCTCCGAGCTGAGGCACGGTAACATGAGATTCATCGATGACAGTTAGGAAATCTGCACTGCCGTCTGCCTTGTGTGGAAAATATGCGAGCAAGGAATCAGGAGCTTCTCCAGCCTTTTTGCCAGAAAAATGCCGCGAATAGTTCTCAATTCCGTTGCAATAGCCGACTTCGCGGATAAGAGCAAGGTCATACTTTACCCTGCGCTTCAATCGCTCCGCTTCAAGCATTTTCCCGGCCTTTTCCAATTCCTTCAATCTTTGTTCAAGCTCCGCTTTTATCGTCTCAAATGCTCTTTTTGATTGCTCATCAGTGCTGATAAAGTGCTTCGCTGGGAAAAGGAAAATAGTTTCGTGAGTTGCTCGTACGGCCATTGTGACTGGATCAAGCTCAATAATATTTGAAATGATACTTCCATCATATTCGATTCTGTAGACGGTCTTATCGCTCACCGGCATGATTTCAATCATGTTCCCAAGAGCTCGGAATTGTCCCGCTGTAAGATCCGCTGTTGTTCTTTCAAAATGAACATCAATTAATTTTCGAATGAGTTCCGCGCGAGAAAGATTCATACCCTTTTCTAACTTCAAATTCACTTTTTCATATTCTGCAGGACTTCCCAAACCGTAAATACAAGAAACTGAGGCCACAATGATGACATCTTTACGAGTAAGCAATGCTTGAGTCGAAGCATGGCGAAGACGATCAATTTCCTCATTAATCATCGCCTCCTTCTCAATATAAGTATCGGTAACAGGCATATACGCCTCAGGCTGGTAGTAATCGTAATACGAGACGAAATAGTGGACAGCATTGTTCGGAAAGAATTCTCGATACTCTTGAGCAAGTTGCGCGGCAAGCGTCTTGTTATGGGCAATGACAAGCGTCGGCTTACCATGGTTTGCAATGACATTGGCCATGGTAAAAGTTTTTCCGGATCCAGTAACGCCGAAAAGTGTCTGCTTTCGCATACCTTTTTTGAGGCCATTCGTAAGGCCTTCAATAGCCTTCGGCTGGTCGCCAGCAGGCTTCATGGTTTGTGAGAGATTGAAGGTAGACATCACTCCTAGACTATCAGATTATTTCATCTTCCTCAACAAAACTCTTCCTACAGCCTTCCTTATATCCTTTTCCCCCATTCCATAGTGCTCGAGAAGTTCATCAGGTGTTCCCGATTGTCCAAATTTATCCTTCACACCTATAAACTCAATTGGTACTGGAAAATGCTGTGCGAGACATTCTGCGATGGCAGAACCCATGCCTCCAGCAATTTGATGTTCTTCGACTGTGACAATTGCTCCAGCCTCGTGAGCAAGCTTCCAAACAGCATCTTCATCAAGAGGTTTGATTGTAGATAAATTTAAAACTTTTACACGTTTTCCTTCTTTCTCGAGTTCATGTGCTACTTTCAGAGCTTTATAAACAAGAGCGCCGGTAGCAATTATTCCAACCTCTGCTTTAGCATCTTTTGCGGGAGAAAATAGCAATTGGGCTTTCCCAATTTCAAAAGGCGTTTCTTCTGTAGTAATAACTGGGGTCTTTTCTCGTGCAAGACGAATATAGGTCGGAAATTTCGTTTGCGAACAAGCGATTGTTGCCTTTTTTGCTTCTATGGAATCGCATGGCGAAATGACAACCATGTTCGGAATCACTCTCGTTAAAGCCAGGTCTTCGATGGCTTGATGCGTACCTCCATCTGGCCCTACCGAGATGCCGGCGTGCGAACCTGCAATTTTAACTGGGCGATCATTGTAGCAAATCGTTGTTCGAATCTGCTCCCAATTTCGTCCTGGGCTGAACATGGCATAGGAAGTTATGAACGGAATCTTGCCCATCGCCGCCATTCCGGAAGCAACGCTTGCAAGATTCTGCTCAGCAACACCCATCTCAATGAATCTTTCAGGGAATTTATTCTTAAAAAGATGCATCTGTGTCGATTCTGTAAGGTCAGCGCAAAGCCCTACGACATTCTTGTCGATTTCCCCGGCCTTCAGAAGCCCCTCTCCGAAGCCTTTGCGAATAGGAATTTGCTCGACATCCTTATCAAGGAGTTTTGGATTGAGTTTTTGGCTAGAATTGAGCATTTATGATGAAAATAATGACAGCAAAGGCAATAAGTACTCCTCCTTCTATGCGGCGTATAAAATAATCCTTCTTTGTCTGCGGATAATCGTAGCTGGAATCCTTATTGAAAATGAGAACGATTCCAAGAATCAGCGAAAGGACAAGAAATGCCGTAAAACATGTTGCATCAAATGGCCGCGCAGCAACAAAATACATTGAGCTTAGGAAGAACGCGAGTTTTAAAATTATTTCAAATATTCTCATAATGTTTTAATTATATCTTATTTCTATTCTTAATTTTTCCATAGAAATAACCTAGAAACATTCCTATACCAATGTAAACTAATAAAATAATTACAAAGGCAATAATAAGTCCTGGAAATCCTGCTGCAGAATGGCCGAGCAAACCTAAATGAAATCCGGAGTATTTTCCAAGAATATTAAGTGCATCGAGTGGAAAAATTGTAAGATCATACCTTATGACAAAAGGGGGAATATATAACACGGCAACAATCAAATATATTATTGCAAATATAATTCCTCCCCTCAACCAATATCTTTTTGTGTTTTGCATAAAATGTATTTAAGTTTTTATTCCCAAAGCCTTCCTCGCGATACTTATCTCCTCCGGCGTTCCTGGAGGCTTGCCGTGCCACTCGAATTTCCTTTCGAATTCAGGAATCCCCTTTGAAGAAATAGTATTAGCAATGATAACCGATGGCTTATCAAAAACTGCCATTGCCTGCGTATAGGCCTGATCAATTGCCCTGAAGTTGTGCCCGTCTATTTCCTGAACATGCCAGTTGAAAGCTGCCCACTTTGCTCCAAGGGGATTGAGCGGCATGATGTCTTCGGTAAATCCATCGATCTGGATGTTATTCCTATCGACAAAGACGGTCACATTCTGTAACTTCTCTTTTCCGGCCAGCATGATAGCTTCCCAATTCTGCCCTTCATCAAGCTCTCCGTCTCCAACAAGGCAAATGAACTGCTTGCTGGAAGTTTTTCCGAAATCCATCCTATCTGCGATTGCCATGCCGACAAGCTGCGAGAGTCCGGCTCCAAGCGGGCCAGAGGAATTTTCAAGAGCAGGCAAATATTCTCGATGTGGGTGTCCTTGAAGCTTGCTGCCGAATTTTCGTAGCGTTTTCAATTCTGAAAGCGGAAAATATCCTGCATGACCCATAGTCGCATAGAGAACTGGGCAAATGTGACCGTTCGAGAGCACGAGACGATCGCGGTAGGACCAATCTGGCTTCTTCGGATCATGTTTGAGCGCATGAAAATACAGATACGCGAAAATATCAGCCATATCGAGAGGTCCTGCTGTGTGTCCAGACTTCGCTTCGATGAGCATCTCGATAATCGACTGCCGGATAGCATGCGCTTTTTCAAAAAGGAATTGAGCTTTTTCGTCTGTCAAAGGTTGGAGGGCCATGATTGCCCTTTATTGTATCATGGATGCCTTATGGAGTTTTCAACATTTCAAAAAACCTTTAAACTCTTGGCAAACTATCAGTCTCTGTTTCTTGATCTTTGGCATCAACTAATACAATCTTGGGAGTATTTTTTTCCTTTTCAAGGCTCTTTTCCAAATCCTTATTCTGCTTCTTGAGCGAGGCAAACTTGAAATAATTCCTGATTGTTCCTGGAATAGTAAGAAGCGCTCCCACTGTTGCTCCTGCGAGCGCAGCTATAGCGAGGACAAGAGCCAGCGATGCTTCGAAATCCCATGCAAGAAAACTAACTGAAACAGGTACGAAGTTCTGCAGCGCAAAAATAATAGTGAGGGCACCGAGAACCAAGCCAAAAATGAAAAGTATAAACATGGTTGTGGTAATTAGGGAGTAATAAGCCTAAGTATACTCCTATTTAGATCGCTTTGAAATCCTCGTAAGCATCCACAATATTCTCTGGATGGAAGAGTGCCGACCCAACTACCAGCCTATCGACACCTGCATGCTGTAGAAGTGGCGCAGTCTCAAGGGTAACTCCGCCATCAACCTGGATTTTCAATTGCGGAAATGCTGTCTTTACCTCTTTTACCTTATCCACAGTATTCGGTTCGAATTTTTGACCTTGAAAACCTGCCTTGCGGATTCCCATGACCTGCACAAACTGGATCTTATCCACATATTTATTCAAATCCTCAACATCCGCAGTCTGACTGATTGCAATCCCTATTTCTACAAGCCCTTTCAAAACTTCAAGGACTGGGGTTAAGTCTTTTGAGCTTTCATGGTGCAGAACAATCCTTTCGGCCCCAGCAGAAAGCCATTTCCTAGCGTCGTCCACGGTAGGATTATCAATCATGAGATCAAATTCATAATTGATCTGTTCCCATTCAGGCATTCCGCGCTCTTCACGAAGAATAGACTCGAAATTTTCATCTTGTTTCCAGTATGGCCAGGTAATGCTTGGCACAAATTTACCGTCACAGATATCTATCTGAACGAGCGAAGAAAGGCCGGTGATCAATTCAATCTTTTCTTCGATTTCTCTGAAATTCTTGGGCAGTATCGCGGGTATGATCTCCATATTTTTGTTTGATTAAGGCTATTGAATATTATCGAGCATCTCTATCCTCTTTACATGACGCTCTTCATGGGTGAAGGGTGTAGCGATCCAGAGACGGACAGCTTCCCGGGCCTCTTTCTCTTTTACAAAATCAGCGCCAATAGAAAGAACGTTTGCATCATTGTGTTCACGGGAAAGCCTTACAATTTCCATGCTTCCACCATAGTAAACATCGGCTCGTACTCCCGGGAAACGGTTGCAAATAATTGCTTCACCTTGGCCTGACCTTCCAAAGATAACGGCTCTCGTGTTTTCAGGATCACTGACGATTCTCATAGCGACTGGCAACATGATTTCTGGATAGTTGTCAGCAGGATCGAATGCAGAAGCACCCATATCCTCGACTTGGAAGCCTCCACCGACGAGAAAATCCTTTATGTTATTCTTCAGTCCGAATCCAGCATGATCTGCAGCAAGTAGTATCTTCATAAATTTATGCGCTTATTGTAGCATCTTTTATGCCGAGATGCTTTTTTATAAGGCTAAGGTCATTTTTGAGTTCATTAAATCCAGCATCAAGTTTATCGAACTTATCATCTATTTTATCAAATCTCTCATAAACCCTATCAAAATTTCCCATCATTGCTTCAGTCATGTAATCGAATTTCCTTTCAACTTCATCGAATCTAACATAGACTCTGTCGAAGTTTCCCATCATGGCTTCGGTCATATAATCGAACTTTTTATCTGTCTTGATGAGCTTGTCATCAACCAAAATAAAACCATCTTCAGTGGTCTTTTTCAGAGAATCAAAATCAGCTTTTGTAACAAATGGTGAGTTATAAGCTTCTTGTATCATAGATTTATATTAAATAATAATATCATAATGATACAAAAGCGAAATGAAGAATTAATGAATTTTTCGGTTTTTTGAAAGTTCAGCAATAAATCTTGACAATGTGTCTAGAGAAAGTCGAGATTGCATGGTTCATTATCGTACCACGTCATTTTAGTAGACTTCCTGAACCGGAATAGTACAGTTGTCCCTGAACCATTCACTATCATATTCCTGAATCTCTTTACGAATTCCGTCTTTAATGTAATAAGATCGAGGAATTTTTGAATATCCAGTTGAAGGCATTTTATTTAAGATCATTTCATCTGGACATTCTTTTAATAATTTTGGTTCAGGATTATTTTTGTACTTAATATATTCAATAAGATTCAACTTATAATTCCAGCAACCTCCTCCTTCAACAACTCCACAACCTCCAACTCTACCATTGTAAATTGGAAGAAAAATTGCGACTAGGATTATGATTATTGAGATCAGAATTATAATTAGTTTTTTCATATTGCTACACTAAGCGTCCAGCTTTTATTACATGTTCAACGAGGGTATACGTATACCCCATCTCATTGTCATACCACGCCAGCACCTTCACGAGATTCCCTCCGACAACCTTCGTAAACGCGAGATCTGCGATAGAAGCATGAGGATTGCCCTTTATGTCTGAAGACACGAGGTTTTCTTCTGTAACTGTGAAGATTCCCTTCCAGCGCGCATCTGCTGCAGCCTTTTTCAAAATAGAATTCACCTCTTCTACTGAAGTATTCTTCTTTGCAATAAACGTAACGTCAACGATAGAACCAGCTACGACTGGAACTCGGATAGAAATGCCATCGAAGAGTCCTTCGAGGTGAGTCATAACCTTTGTAACAGCGATTGCAGCACCTGTCGTAGAAGGAACAATATTCTGCGCCGCTGCTCGTCCTTCTCGCATATCTTTCTTCGCTGGACCGTCAACGATAGATTGGCTTGCTGTATAGGCATGAACAGTATTTAGAACGGCTTTTTCAACACCAATAGCGTCATCGAGGATAGCAAGTAGAGGAGATCCGGCATTTGTGGTACAAGAAGCATTCGAAGAAACCTGGCATGTAGAAAGCATATCTTCATTCATACCCATAAGCACTGTCGCACCCTTTATCACCGCCATAGAATCATCCTTGATCGGAGCAGAAACAACCACCCTCTTCGCGCCCACTACGATATGAGCTTGTGCCTTGTCGCTAGAAGTGAAAAGTCCTGTAGATTCAACAACAACATCAATCTCGAGCTTAGCCCAAGGCAATTTCGTAGGATCCTTTTCGCTAATATACTGAACACCATCAAGCGTATGCTTGCTGATTCCATACACAGAGTCGTATTTCAAAAGGTATTGGACATTTTCAATAGAAGTAAGGTCATTTACAGCAATAACCTCGATTTCAGGATTTTCTTTTGCAACTTTATAAAATGCACGACCGATGCGGCCAAAGCCATTGATGGCGACTCGTATTTTTTTCATATCGTTATTATATCATGACTGAATATACAAAATAGTGCGAAAATCCGTGTCGGAGAGCCTATTTTGTCTTAACGTTATGACACAGCTTCTTCACAAGCCCCGGCCCGACATAGATAAGGCTGGTAATAAGCTGAATCAAGTCAGCACCAGCAATGAATTTCTCCCGTGCCGTTTCAATAGAAGATACTCCACCAACACCGATGATGGTAAACCGCTTTCCATAAAGATCTCTTGTTTTATAAATAAGTTCTGTCGAAAGATGCGTGCACGGCTTCCCGCTTGTTCCACCCCGGTATTCTTTCGGGGCTTCCCCACGAACATCGAGTTTGCTGTAATCTTTATTGAGATTTCCAATCACAACGCCTTGATAACCGCTTTTATCAATTATTTGAAGCAAAGAATTGAAATGATCCCATGGAATATTGATTGGCATCTTGATATATACAGGCTTTGAACAAGGAATTTTCTTCAAAGCAGCAAGAAGTCGCTCAAGCAAAACAGGATCAATAAAGGATTCCCCGCCAAAGGCATTGGGGCAGGAAATATTGATCGTATAGTAATCGCCGACGTTCTCTTCATTGAGTCGCTTGAAGGAATAGCAATAGTCCTCGATACCAGCTTCGACAGAAACGGATTTATCATCATTTGTCCGAGCAATGCTGACACCCACAACAAAACCTTTCACTTTCCTGTTCTTCTTTATCCTTTCAATTATAGTGTCAACTCCATCATTCATGAGCCCTTTATTCACAAGGATACTTTTAGACTTTGGCAAACGGGTCAGATGCGGTTTCGGGTTTCCTGCACAGACACGCGCAGTAGTCGACCCGACTTCTTCTCCTCCAAGACTGATTGAAGCAAGAATATTCGTAAGCCGGGCGTTATAATCGAATCCAGCAGACAGGAGAAAAGGCGTTTGGTAAGTGATACCATCTACTGTTTTCGATATGTCCTTTCCCCGATATCCATACATCAAGCCAACCACCCATCTCCCAAGCCAGAATTTCCCCATGAATTCGCCGAATGACACCATGAAATCATGGACTGATTCGGGATTGAATTTGAAGAAAATCGGTTTGAGTATGTATTTATACATTGGGAGTGATAATATGCTGTATTATAGTACTTATAGCATGGAAAATCTAACTGACGCCCAACTTATCACTCTTTACATTGAAGGCAACCACAAAGCCTTCGACGGCCTTATCAACCGCCACAGTCAGGCCGTTTATCGATTTACATTCAAGCTCCTCAACAATTCGGACGAAGCTCATGACGTAACTCAAGAAACTTTTATTAAGGCTTGGAAAAATATTAAGAAATTTGACCACGATAAAAATTTTAAGACATGGATTTTTTCAATTGCGAGAAATGCAGCGTATGATAAATTAAGAAAAAAGAAATCTGTCAGTTTTTCATCTCTCGACGAGGAAGAAAATGAGTTTGATGCGAATATTCCCGACGATCAACTTCTCCCGCATGAAATTTTTGAACAGAATGAAAAAATCGAACTTGTAAGGAAAGCTTTGGAAGCGATTCCATTTGATCAAAAAACTGCAGTCCTTCTCCATCATGGCGAAGAAATGACATTTGAAGAAATTTCAGAGGTGGTTGACAAACCCATGAACACAGTTAAAAGCCAGTATCGACGTGCTCTTATTTCGCTTAAAAAGCTTATTGAGGATCAGAATGCACCAAAAGCATAACACCATACGTACTATTAATATGATCAAGGATTATAATCAGACATTGCCTGGGCTCGAACAGGACATCATCAGCAAGATCCATGGTATTCAGCGACGCAGAGTTTTTATGCGACAGGCTGGATACGGAATCCTTTCATTAGGATCGTTTGTGGGAATTATGGCTTCAGGAATATACGTAAAAGATATTCTCTTGACTTCAGGTTCCTACGAATATTTGTCATTGCTATTTTCAGATGCAGAAATCCTTTCATACTGGAAAGAGCTATCGCTTTCACTCGCTGAGTCCCTACCTATTTTCGGACTGGCGGTGCTTTGCAGCGTAGGAGCGCTCTTCCTTTGGTCAGCAATGCGAACAATGCAACTTCAATTATTCAGGAGAGCGCTAATTTAAAATAAATGAGCACAGAACCAAAACCAACACAGTCAAAAAAATTAAGAGTCGTCATCGTAGCAATCGTCGGACTAGCAATCGTCCTGGCAATCTTTCAAGCTGGAGTCTTTGTCGGATTTCACAAGGCGTCATTTCTTTTCCGAGGTGGTGATAACTTCTATCGCGCATTCGGCGAGCGAGAAGGTCAGATGGGCAGCAAAATGATCTTTCGTGATGAATTTTCTGGAGGACACGGAGCACTCGGAAGAATAGTGAGAATAAATCTTCCTATCCTTGTAGTCATTGGGCCTGACAATATTGAGAAAACAGTTCTAACTAATGATAAGACGGAGGTGCGACAATTTCGAGATGCATCTTCCCTCGACAAACTTTCGGTTGACCAGCACATCACCGTGCTCGGCACACCGAACGATGATGGTCAGATTGTTGCTAAATTCATCAGGATAATTCCTCCCCCGCCAACAGCTTCCTCGACTAATTCTCAATAAATTTTATGAAAAAAATAAAGCACTTCATTAAAACAAGGAAGATTTTGAGCATGCTTATCTTGCTCGCACTCATCGGTGTAGGCTATTGGGCATATGCAAAATCAACCTCTACGACCGGCGAAACAACATATATAACCGCGAAAGCAGCCCGCGGGGATGTTGCTACAACCATTTCTGGAACTGGACAGGTTTCTGCTTCAAGTCAAGTCGAGATCAAAAGCAAAGCATCTGGTGAGCTTACGTATTTGAATACAGCTGCAAATGGAACTATGATCAAAAAAGGGACGCTCATCGCTCAAGTCGATACGCAGGATGCAGCAATTACTCTTGAAAGCGCGAAGATTGCGTATGAAAAAGCGACGAAGCCGGCCGATGCATCAGAAATACTCGATGCTGAAAATAACCTCAATGATGCCGTATTGAGCAACCACAAATCATACGAGGAAGGGTTTGACATCCTTGCAAATACCTTTTTGGACCTGCCTGAAGTGATGAATGGGATTCTGGATATCTTTTCCCCGCGCGATGGCTATCTTAAAACCCAGAGCGTGAGAAGCCTTGGCGAAACCGCAGCCGCTTATGTCGAGAATGCCGAGAAAAGCTTCTATAAGGCCAAGAAAAGTTATGAAAACCTTGTCCAAAGGTTCAAAGACATCTCGCGCACAAGCTCTTCATCTACGATAGAGTCTTTTGTATCTGATGCATACGCTGTCGTGAGGGAAGTTTCCGAAACGGTTAAGAATATGCAGACGGCAGTCGAGTATGTAAAATCCCACAATGACGATAGCGATAACGAAACTCCGATCACCGATATCGCCTCATGGACGACGACGATAAATGCTGACTTATCGAGCTTGCTTTCATCAAAAACATCAATGGTCAGCACGGCTCAAGACATCGTAAAAGCAAAAGTAGATCTCGCTGATCTTAAGGACGGGCTCGATAATCTCGATCTCCGCTCTCAACAGCTTTCCCTCTTACAAAAGCAGAATGATTATCAGGATTATTTCATCCAGGCTCCATTTGACGGATTACTTGCGAAACTTTCAGTTAAACCGACTGATTCAGTGAGTTCTGGAACGGCAATAGGAACCATCGTTTCAAGCCAAAAACTCACAAGCATCACGCTTAATGAAGTCGATGTTTCAAAGATTCATGTGGGACAGAAAGCGAAACTTACCTTTGATGCAATCGATGACCTAACCATTGATGGAACCGTCACTGCTGTTGACCTTATTGGAACAGTATCTCAAGGTGTTGTGAACTATGACGTTGAAATTATCCTCGACACACAGGATGACCGGATAAAGTCAGGAATGAGCGTCAGTGCATCAATTATTGTCGATTCAAAAGAAAATGTGTTAACAGTTCCAAACAGCGCAATCAAGACACAAGGAAATATGACTTATGTAGAAGCTGGAAATCCTCCACGCAGGATTCCAGTAAGGATCGGACTGTCGGACGACACGGTTACTGAAATAATTTCTGGCGTTAATGAGGGAGACGAGGTCATTACCAGAACTATTGCTGGGACAACAAAAGCTACTGCGGCCGCGGCACCAAGCCTCTTCGGCGGAGGAACACGTACAACTACCGGCGGCGCAGGTGCGGTACGCATCAACAGATAGGCTCAAATAAAAAATGATCGAAGTAAGAAATGTTACAAAAACATATAAGTCTGGCACTACGAGCTTCCAAGCTCTCAAAAGCGTTAGCTTCGATATTAAGGATGGCGAATTCGTTGCCATCATGGGACCCTCAGGATCCGGAAAATCGACCTTAATGCATATCCTTGGCGCTCTCGACACGCCGACAAGTGGGAAATATCTCCTTGATAATAAAGATGTATCAAAAATGACTGACGATGCATTGGCAGATATCAGACGCGATAAAATCGGCTTTGTTTTTCAATCCTTTAATCTTCTTCCTCGAGCCAGCGTTATCAGAAATGTTAGTCTCCCTCTTGTTTATGACGCTATGAAGCATGGGGAAAGGGAAAGTCGGGCAAAGAAGGCATTGCTCTCAGCTGGATTCGACGAAACACATTTTCATCATCTTTCTAACCAGCTTTCTGGGGGACAAATACAGCGTGTCGCTATTGCCCGAGCGTTGGTGAACGATCCGAAATTAATCCTAGCCGACGAACCGACTGGAAATCTCGATTCCAAGACCGGAGAAATTGTTTTGGGAACTTTTCAAAGGCTTAATAAGGAACACGGGAGAACAATCATCCTCATTACCCACGAGCATGATGTGGCTGAGCATGCAGAAAGAATCATTCACATAAAAGACGGCATGATAGTGAGCGATTCAAAAGCTCATAATCGCCGCATCATTAAATAACATGACTACATTAGACATATTGCAAGAAACATATTCCGCCTTGTCATCGAACAAGGTGCGATCCGGCTTGACCATGTTGGGAATCATCATCGGCATTAGTTCGGTCATTGCGATGGTTTCGATTGGTCAAGGCGCACAAGGGTCAATACAATCAAGTATCCAATCCATCGGCTCGAATCTCATCACTGTAAGCCCAGGAGTTCAAAGAGGTCCTGGAGTCCAGGTCAGTGGTGGACAAGGCTCTGCACGCAGTCTCACTCAAGAAGATTCAGACGCAATAGCAAAAGAAATTGCACTCGCACTAGCAGTATCGCCAGAACTTTCCGGACGTTACCAGATCGTAAGCAAGGGAAAAAACACGAACACATCAGTGCTCGGTAGCACGCCAAGCTATCCAACCGTTCGAAATGTAGAAATAGCTGAAGGAAACTTCCTCACTGAGCAGAATATGAGGGGCTCGTCGAAAGTCGCCGTACTCGGACCAACAGCACGCGATAGCCTCTTCGGAGAAGGATCGAGCGCAGTCGGTCAGACAATCCGCATTATGAATATTGAATTCAAAGTAATCGGCGTAACACAAGCGAAAGGTGGCAGTGGATTCAGCAATCAGGATGATATCATCTTCATTCCCCTGACTTCAGCTCAAAGATATCTTGTCGGCGATCAATACGTGACCTCTATCAGCATCCAAGCCGTCGATGCAGAATCAATGACACAATTACAACAGGATGTCACGGATCTTCTGTTGGATAGGCATAACATAAAGGACCCGACTCTCGCCGATTTCAGCATATTCAATCAGGCAGATATCGTTGAAGCTGCATCAAGCGTCACTCAGACCTTCACCATACTCCTTGGGGCGGTAGCGGGTATTTCCCTGCTCGTGGGTGGCATCGGTATCATGAACATGATGCTTACGACTGTTACGGAAAGAACTAGGGAAATAGGTCTTCGTAAAGCAATTGGAGCAAAAAGAAGGGATATTAATATTCAATTCCTTGTTGAAGCAATTATGCTGACGTTCATAGGAGGAATCGTCGGGGTCATCCTTGGCTGGGCTATTTCTTTCGGAATATCATACTTCGGCATACTTCAGACGAGCGTATCAACAGGGTCTATCCTACTCGCCTTTGGGGTTTCGGCTTTTATTGGTATAGTATTTGGGTATTACCCAGCGCGTCGAGCATCTCGACTTAACCCAATTGAAGCCCTAAGGTATGAATAAAACAAAAATTGTGATAGTGGGGGGCGGCTTCGGCGGCATCTATACTGCAAAAAATCTTCAACAATATTTTGACTGTGATAATGCCGAAATCACCCTTATCAATCCTTCAAACTATTTTCTCTTTACCCCGCTTCTCCATGAGGTGGCGACTGGAAGCCTGTCTCCAGAAAGCATCGTCGAGCCTATACGGGAAGTATTCCGCGGCAGTTGCGTCAATTTCGTGGAAGACACGGTTACTGAAATTAAATCGGAAACAAAAGAAGTCATGACGACGCATGCGACCTTCTCCTACGACTATCTCGTGATTTCAGCCGGAGCAGAAACGAATTATTTCGGCACTCCGGGCGCTCAAGAAAATACTATTACTTTGAAGAATCTCAATGATGCAATTACATTACGCAACCATCTCATCACAGTCTGCGAAAAAGCTGTTAAAGAGAATAAGAAGGAATTGCTTTCAGTCGCAATCGTCGGCGCAGGAGCAACGGGAGTTGAACTTGCGGCAGAGCTCGTAGAATACATGCAGCACACGATCTTTTCGTATTATAAGGCATCCGGTTTCGTGGAAAGCGATATAAAAGTGACAATCATCACGGCTACGCCAGACGTCATTTCGATGTTTCCGCAAAAAATGCGGGATATTGCGCTTGCAGAGCTCAACAGAAAGGGAGTGCAAGTCATGACGAACGCAATGGTTACAAAGGTTGATCCGCACATGATTACACTTAAAGACGGTCAGGTCATCAACGCAGAAACCCTTATCTGGGTTGCAGGAGTCACGCCTTCACTCTCTAATATCAAAGGAGTGGAGGTCGGCCCAAAGAAAAGAATTGAGGTGAATGAATTCCTGCAAAGCCTTAAGAATCCTGAAATATTTGCACTCGGAGATGCTGGGGGAACATTCCCAATGCTTGCACAAGTCGCAGTAAGGCAGGCAAAAGTCGTAGCAAACAACATCAAGGCTTTAATCAAGAAAAGAGATCTTGAAAAATTTTCTTTCGAACAAAAAATACTCCTAATATCGCTTGGTCAATGGTATGCAGGTGGCCATTTCTGGAATATCACATTTCGAGGGCCAATCATGTGGTGGATTTGGAGGACCGTCTACCTTTTCAACTTCATCTCATGGAGAAAGAAAGTCGAGATAGTGTCGGAATGGACGATCAATCTATTCTATCCGAGGGATATTACTCTTATTAAATAAAACTAGAAAAGATTCTTGAAGAAGTTCATTATCCTCTGGAAAAATCCTTCTGAGGCATCGAGTGCGCTCGCAGTCTGAGTCTGCTGCGGCTGTAGTACTACGGGGATTTCTTCTGTCTGCTCAGCTACGACTGGAGTATTAATAGTTTCAGGTTCTGCAAACCCTACCTCGATGTCACTGGGCGCTACGAATTCTTCATCAGGAGATGATAATTCATTTTTATATCTCTCGATAGCTGCAAGCTGTTCAGGCGTCAAAGAGAATGTCGTCTTACAGTAAATCTCATTTATCTTTTTCTTTGTCGTGTATGAGACGATTCCTGACGCCGTCTGAAGGCCCCATGGGACCATGACATCATCTAGGTACTTCGTCTGGAATGCCTTTACTGCGGCAAGTGTGGCCTGGTCAAATATACCATTAATACCTACTTCGATTCCCTCCACTTCGTTCATGAAAGTTTGGAGCTTCGTGACTTCCGCAGGATCATTGCTGCTTTTTATATTGAGATAATCTTTTATATACGTACAACTTCCAATGTCAGAAAGCGCTGGCAGGCTGGTCGCTGATGACACGATGGTTGTTTTTCTAGAACTGCCAGTTGAACTACTTCCTGAACGCGTGTTCTGGCTTTCTGCGACAATGATTTCATCACCATTCGAACCCTGTACGTCGGGATCTCCCTCAGGACCATTTGATCCTTGTCCATTTGGAATTATGCCATCGCCTTCGTTGTCGTTACTTCCCTGACCATTCGGGATAATTCCGTCACCCTCATCATTATCATTGCCACCCTGGCCATTAGGAATGATTCCATCTCCTTCGTCGTTATTATTGCCTCCTTGACCGTTAGGAATAATTCCCTCTCCCTCTTCATCGCCTTGTCCACCGCCATTCGGTACATACGTAACGTCATTGTAGGTTAAAGTACAATCAATTATAACTCCAACAAGACTCACCCCTGAACAATTGGAGTAAGAAAGCGTATATCCAGCCGAAGCAGAGCCAGTTACATCATATGAACCAGCATCAATTATTACTTCTGTAGGATTTGTAGAACCTGCAAAACTTGCACTCGAAGGATTTCCAGCATTGACCGAGATGGTGAAGTCTGAAGGTGCAGAACCCCCTGCATCATTATTTATCACATTCACGACTACAGAGACAGTTGAAGTCGCGGGAACAAATGGTATACCAAGGTCAACTTGCGGACGAGCCTCGATATTAAAATATCCAGTCTCACCACAGAGGTCTTCTCCACAAACAACAATAAGTTTGTATCTATCTACGGGGATAGATTCCATTCTAAAAGGTGTCATGATAAAAGACGTGGTATTTTCTGGAAGAGAAAAAGCTGTCGTTCCTCCCGCTGAAGGCGGTAGAGATTCCTGAGCTTCTGTTCTGAAATACAAATCAATCGGTCCAGCGAAGCTACCACTTGGCCATGAGATAGCAAACGGTTCGTCATTGTAATATGTTTCTCCCTCAACAGGTGTATCGAGAGTTACGAATGTAGTTTGAGCTTTTGTCGAAAAAGGAGCTATACCAACAAAAAGTCCAAAAATAAGCACTGCGATCAGGATTCTGCGAGAGAAATTCTTCATAAATTGATTACGTTTATTGCTCATTAATATAAGATTCATATCACTTTTAAAGTATTTTGTCAAGTATAACAACGTTTAATGGTAAAGTGGGAAACATTTCAATTATACACCATAGTTGCTATATATCTGCTTATCTTGAATCCAAGCGGGATCAGTATTAGAAGATGTTCTTCAAGAATTCTGACACTTTGTCTATGATGCCGTTTGAGGCATCGAATACATTCGCTGACTGAGTTTCTGGAACGATAGTGTCTTCAGTTCCGACTTCAATTGCTGGTTCAGATGGAGCTGGAGATTCTGGAGCAACCGCCGGCTTATTCTTATAGGTTTCCATAAGATAAAGCTGCACAGAAGTCAGAGGAAACTCAATCTTGCAGCTCAATTCATTGAGCTTTTTCATAGTCGTAAAGGAAACATTTCCTGACGGCTCTGAGACGCCCCATGGAGCAAGAATATCATTGGCATACTTGAGCTGGAAGGCATTCACCGCTTCTCGCGTGAAAGCATCGAATAATCCTGTAATTGAAAGACCTGCGTCAATGAACTTATTGAGCAATTCCTGAAGATCTGAAACTTCCTTTCCTGTAGAGCCAAGCCTCAATGATTCGTCGATAGTCGTGCAAAGCATTTTGCTTTGTTCAGGAGCTATCGCAGGCGATTGAAGAGCGATGACAGACGCAACAGGAGTTATTCGTCGCGTGCCGCCTGATCTTCGGTTGGAATTTGAATCGTTTTCCTCATCAGATATTTCCGGGGTCGTGGTCGCCTCTTCCTCATCTGTATCTTCATCGTCACCTGGAGGCGTAACAACTATGTCATCATAGGTGATGGTGCAATCTGCACTTTCACCTGCCGGAAGGTCTCCTTCACACTCTTCAGATGCTGTAAGCGCATACGAAGATGAGGCTGATCCGGTAATCGTATACTCTCCGGCATCAAATACTACTTCAAATGGATCAGTGGATCCTGAAAAGCTCAAAACTGAAGGGTTTTCTGCAGTAACAGTTATCGTGAAGTCAGAAGCAACCGCAGTTCCGCCATTATCATTGATCACAATCGTAATGACTGAAACCGTAGAGGTTGAAATGACGACTTCTGGGGGATAAGCGTAAAGTTCGGCAACTTCCTCTTCAGAAAGCGCACGGTCATAGATTCTTACATCGTCGAGTGCGCCTTCAAAATATGCGTCGCCGTCCGCTTCGCCGTAGGGGTTATGGCCAAGAATCACATTCGTAGCATGTGTGAGGTTGGGTGTGACCGATTCACTAGCCTCTTCATTTCCATCAATATATATTTTTCCCATTGCACCATCAAAGGTAGCAGTAACGAGATGCCATTCATCATTGTCAACTCCTGCTGAATTTGCACAGATATAAGAACTTCCACCCGTCCAGAGACCGAGAGAATCATCTCCGCAGCCTCCGAATATGACTTGAGGATTTAAAATGAGACCGAAACCCGGGAAACTTATTGGATCAGTCAAATAATCAAATCCTAAAATAATATCTCCTCGGTCAGAATCAGTTGTCTTGATCCAAGTAGAAAGGGTGAACTCATCAGAATTAAATGAATCTCCTGTATCGAATCCGCTGCCGCTGTTTGAAAATGGCTGCGCCTGATTAATCTGGCCAACCACATCACCATCATCAAAATTCCAATACCCGTCCATATCATCGATAGCCGCTTGTGCGCTTGAAGGAGAAATCGCCACAAAAAGGCCGATAATAAGGGTTAAAAACAAGGCTTTATAGGAAAAATTCTTCATAAATATCGCTTTTATTATTTCCATTAATAACAAAGTGATATCACCTTTCGAGTCTTTTGTCAAGTAGTGGAAATACCAACAACAGCATAGGTGACGAATGCGATTTCTTTGATCATATTAATTTAAAGGGTGAATGCTGAAAGTGAAACGATACTCTTCATCGCCCGTCTTATGAGTAGAAACAGGATACGGAGAAACCTCATCAAGCGTCAACGGCAATCCTTCAACCGCGACATTCTGCCCTATCTCCAGTTCCGCTGTCGAGCTTCCATAATTGAGCGCAATCTTGACGCGGCCTGCCTGGATGCAGGTGACATCCGAAGGACAGCGGCTGTCTTCAGTTACAGCCCAAACTTTCATAGGCACGGCATTGAATTCGAACGGTTCATTGAGCCCGACGACTGCTTTCGGAGTTGATGTTGCAGCGGATTCCGGGCACTTGAATTCACATGAAGGTCCGGATCTTCCTACATATGATCCATCAGGACACATCATGGCATCCATGGTGCAGATCACTGTTTCCGTTTCCGCGGCGATCTCTTCGGGCGTCGGTTCAGCCGGCGCGTTGTTTTTTATGAAGCTCCTGACTTTCGTCGCAGCAACGAGAGCGACGATCAGAAGCAGGACTGTGATGATAGGTTTTTGCATATGTTTGCATTATATAAAATGATAATGAAAGCCGCAATGCCTTTGTAAAAAACAAAGCCGCCGGGTGCGCCAGCGGCTGTTAGTGAAAAGACCGATCAGTTTAAAACATGTCCTCTAAGCTTCAAAGCTTCCCTGACTTCAGAATCCTCAAGAAGCTCTCGGAACGGGACTTGCCCATTCGCCGTGGGCTGAAGACTAGGCACGAAGCCATAAGTTCCCCATGATCCGCGCCGGACGCATTCGAACCGTTCTCGAGTCCCAAGCGGACCCATCGGGAAAGCAATTAGTGGAGGGTCACCTCGATAGGCTGGGTAAATGTCCTTGATTCTTTCGACATCCGCTTCGATGTTTGCCTTGCACACAAACTTGACGAATGCGCTGGCCGGAAACGATAGCAGAATATTGATTTCCTGCTGCAGATCTCTCGGGGTTTCTTCCAGCCTGTGATTGGAAATTCCGATCTTCTGCCATGGAAACGGCATTTCCTTATAGTAGCCCTTAGCGCATACATAGCTAACCAGATCGACGGCCCAGTCAACAAAGACTGGCGATCGGAGATCACGGATAACAAGGCGAACGGAATCCGGAAGCGAATTCCAGAATCTCCATTGGTATTCCGGCGTAATGAACCCCGCTCCTCCTTGCTCTTTCGGCCGGAAGGTAAGGATCATCGGTTTCGCTGAAAAGAGTGACGGGAGTTGGCCGTGGACAAAAAGATTACGATCCTTATCCACCATTCCATCGAGACGAATCTCGACCGATGTTGCAAGGCTTATCTGCGCCCAACTCGAGACAAGCTGTGAACTGTGCTTGGGGAGAGCCGAAGCTATCACCCCGAAATGAGGCGTTGTATTAATGAACATATGTCGTAAGTTATACAACTATGCAGCTCTATAGTCAATCTATAGAAATCCTTTATTTGATCGTCCTCAAAGTACCTTTTTTCGATACAAAACAATTCTCACAGCACAAAACTTTCCGAGAAGGCCTCTCGCTGTCATCAGAATAATAGTCTTCTGTTGCTCCACAACAATAGATGCACTTTCCTATGACTACCTTACCTTCAGTCTGAACGACGTCTGTGGTCAGGCGATTGTCAAAAACAAAAAGGGTGCCTTTGAAATTCTTTCCTGGGTACTGCTGCATATAGGTATGGATTCCATCCTTGAGCTGATAGATATCAGTAAAGCCCTCTTTTTTAAGAAGACAGGTAGCTTTTTCGCAGCGTATACCTCCCGTGCAAACAGTAACGATTTTTTTATTTTTAAGATTCTTCAATTCTTCCAACTTGCCAGGTAAATCGCGAAAATGAGCAAGTCCAGGGTCAATAGTTTTTTCAAATTTACCGGATGCAATCTCATAATCATTGCGCAAATCTAAAACAACGAAATCCTCTCCGTTCTCATACCATTTATGAAGCTCACCAGCCGGCAGCTCAGCTGCAGTTTCATTTGCAACATCGAATTTACCAGCGCCAAGAGTCACGACTTCATTGCGCACCTTTATCTTGAGCCCTGGAAACGCCTTGCCAGTTCCAGCACTTTCTTTTATAACAACATCTGCAAATAATGGGTTGCTTTTCAAGAATTTCTTGTAGGCATCGATGCTTTCCCTTTTTCCTTCAAAGGTGCCATTAATTCCCTCTTCAGCCACGATCATACGGCCAGTAAGTCCGAGCCGTTCGCACTCCTTTTTGTGCAATAAGGCAAACTCCTTCGGATCAGCGATGGTGATGAATTTATAAAAGAGGATGACAATCATGCTTTCAAATATTTTTTACTGCCACATTCCAAGAACCAAGCCGAATATCACGAAAAGGACAAGATAGTAACCACCTTCGATGAAGAATTTCGTCCATTTGACCTTGCTTGAGTCATTGTTCCACATGCACGAACCTGCAACTGTCGGGATGACGAATCCTGCCCAGATCCACAGTGCACTTATAAAGCTTGAGGCGGCCGATTGGAGAAAATATGCAAGCACCCAAACCTGAAATAGAACAAGGATGAATTGGGTGACATAGAGGGGCATTGCCTTCTTCTGCATTTCCTTCCTCTTTTCCAAATCCAGAGCGGTAGCGCCAACAACCTCAAGCCACTTTTTTCCGAAGAGCGGACCATACCACACAAAACCTACAATCATAGCAAGTATTCCACATACAAGAATCGCAAGATAATTTATTTCCATATATTTTTTATATTATTAAACCTCTCGAAAAGTGACTTCGGAAGGAATATTGAATAATGACGGATCAGACGTCCATACCTGACAGTCATAGTCACCTACCTGTTCTGAATTATAGGAATAGCTTCCTGAAGCCGAAGCATTGGCATTAACCTCAGGATTCTCAACGACCTTAGACTTGAAGCCCATAGTCGGAGCCATTGATGTCCACGTGTATGAATATCCGTCTCGAACGATGAAGGTGGAATTAATGGAAATACCCTGTGCTTGCGTAGAATATTCTCCTCGTATCATGCCTTTATCGATATAAGTAATACCTTGTGTAGACGCACCTCCGACTTCTCCGAGGTACTGGTTCACCGTGCATTTGTATGACCCGCCCTGCTTCACGAATTGGGAAAAAGCCATCTTTTTTCCTGTCGGCGTTTCTGTTGATGTCGTAGAATTTTCTTCAGGCGAAGCCGTTTCTTTATTCGCGTCAGGCCTGAAGGCGAAGTATCCTCCCGCCGCTGCCAACGCAACCAATATGACGATGATGAGTGCCTTCATGCTGTTTTTCGATTAAAATTTGAAATGGGATGCAAATTTTCCCACAAGCGGAAGCTCTTTCTCTTTTCCCTTGATTGCATTGGAAATGCCGATGATAGCAAGGATAAGGACTGCTATATGAACAATCTGTATGACTGGCCAGAACATGTAGACCATTGAGCCGATAAGCGAAAGCGCGACCTCGATGACAAGAAGCACGAGGCCCTGCTTGATATGGTATTTGACGAATGGATCATCCTTTGCGGATAGGTATGAGACGATGACAAGAGGACCGATATAAGAAAGGACCGCCATAGCCACGTTATGCTTTGGCGCTTCTGGAGCTGGATTCTGCTGATTATTATTCGGCTGAGGATTATTTGATGGTTCCATAAATATATGTCTTGGTTATGATTAATGGGCTAAGTATAGCAAATGAGAAAACAGGGGCAAGCCTATCTAAACATCGCCGATCCACTATCAAATTTCAAATCAAGAATGAGTTCGCCTTTCGAAGTGAAATGATAGCCTGATGCGGTCTGAAGAAGATTGGCAAAATCAGATTCCTGCGATCCCTCGCAATACATCTCTGTCATGAATGTCTCACCGAAAGTTAATGTACCGTTATAAGCAACATACCCTCCACCCATACTATTACAATCCGTCGTCGCAGAGAATCTTCCATCTTTTCCAAAAGTAATTGTGAATCTTCCAGCTTGCTTCGGCATGATTTCTCTTTCATCATTATAAAGAGTAGAAACCCATACCCACTTTTTCATATCAAGTGTCATACTCGAAGGATTCGCTTCTCCTTCAAAATCCTTTGCCACTTCTCCGAACTGCATGCTCTGTGGATCAAGCAGAAGCCAGATGCTTCTCCCTATCGATGGAGGAGTTGTAAAAGGATCCGTTGGCGCTCGATCAGCATAATTCACGATAACAATCTTCCCTTTGCCCCTTTCTGTCGTCTGCGGAGCAATTCGGTCTCCCAGAAGTAATCCTTCAGAGCCAACATATCCTCGTTCAGTATTGAGAGCTGCTACTACATAATAAAATGTTCCACTTCCTCCTTTGCTCTGTGTCAGCAAAAAGACCACATCTTCTCGTCCATCTTCATCTAGATCAGTTTTTAGTTCATTTCCGAAATACTTAGTGTCAATTCCGAGCCTGACTCGTTCTCCTTCAATTATGTATTCTGCATCCTTGTAATTTGCCGTGGCATACGGCTGCTTCTGCTCGTAGATATAGTTATTGAATAAATAAAAAGCAACGACATGTCCAAGTGCTATTAGGACAAGTAATCCGATAGATTTTCTGGTGAATAAAGTTCGTAGGGTCATAGGAAAATTTTATTAGGTGTATTCGACTGTATTAATCATCATCCTCTTCATCCTCTTCGTATCGATCATCATCACGTGAATCATCATCCTCTTCAAATACAGGCTCAGCGATGGTCTCCTTTTCTACTGGCATTGCTTGGACCTGGGGCACTATTTCTAGTGCTGGTTTTACAACCTGATTTACGCTTTTTACTTCGATAACTTCGGCAGGCTCCAAAACCGTAAAATCCTGAAAGAAAACGTCATTAGAGTGCTGTACAAGCATAGCAATCCTATATACGCCTGGATCTTTAAAGAGATTCGGCCAATCTTTAAAATCATACCCGCGCGAGTCTTCAGGCATTATTCCCACATCTCTTTCTTGGGAAGAACATTCTCCATTTTCATCTGTCGATGTATCATGGATTTGAGTCCATTTCATGTCCTGCCACCGGTATACGTTCAGAGGCTCTCCTGGGCATTGGTTCGTGACATAAATCGTCGTAGGAAAATGATTCACAACAGTAAACTCAACCATCTCTCCAAGCTGATACTTGGTTTTGCTTACCAGAAGTTCTATGCTTCCAGTTGGCAACACATCCTGATCATTCTTTTCGTATAGATGAGCGCCAAAAGCCGTAGCTCCGCCTATCAATAATAAATAAAGAATAACCCATAATAAATGAAATCTTGTGACGAGTAATTTAAGAATGTATTTAAATTTTGATATCATAATGTTTTCACTCTCCTTAACCTGACCAGTCCGGCCCAACCTAGAACAATCATGAGTCCGATCCAAATATAGCGCAGAACCCCGTGTGCCAGGTCAGTCCCCAGATAGAGAGCGTGTACGAAGATTAAGACAATAGTTATATAACTTAATAGGTGAATAATTTTCCAGGTCTTGGGCTTTTTATTAATCCAAAAAAGCGAGGTAAGGATTATTGCAATGATAACGTAAAAAGCCAGCACGCCAAGAGCAACATATAATGAACCGAAATTCATACCAAATATTTCTACTGGTTTATACGTCGAAACGAAAGGAACAAAAAGCGACTTCATATCAAAAGGGACAAAGTGGTCAAAATAAAGAGCAAAAATATGAAAGAAAAGTGCTACCCCAAGCATAATCCCCAATACCCGGTGCGTAGCCCAAGCAGTAATGGGCTCTAGAAACTTAAACGAATGCCCTGTAATAAATCCTACACCAGACAACATTAAAATAAAAAATACCAGTCCTGCAATCAATCCTGATGCTCTCGTCAAATACCATGGCCAAGAGGTCTGAATCTTTTCCACAATAGTATCAGCGAGGGAGGATTGCGGAATGGTTTCAACTACAATGTTGGCTTGGCTATCGACATTTTGTGCATTAACTACGGTCGCGAAAGATCCAGAAAGAATGACCGCTAGGCATAAAAGACTTAATATAAGTGTAAATTTTGTCATTAATGATCTTCTTTGCATACTTTAAGTAATTAACTTGCCTTTATCTTATTTATCTTAAAACCACTACCCAAAACAGCTGGCGGGATATCCCCTCTTCCCTGCAATAATACTGCTTTTACAACATTCTGTCTAAATAATTCTTCAGCCAAACCCTTTCCATCTATTAGTATGCATGAAGCCATGACGTCAGCTGTTGTTGCATCATTGGCCACAACACTGCACATTTCATATTCATTTTGCGAAGGTTTTTGTTTCGGGTTGATTAAGTGTAATTGTTCTTTTCCTCCTTTTATCCGTGTTAATGCTGAGGTAGCAACGGAATACGCTTCTACTCCATCAGAATAAGTTGCAATATTTTCATTTCGGTCAAGGTTTGATTGGATGTCAATTTCCCATTCTTTATCCACGTTTAGACCCTTACAAAGGATATCCCCACCCAATGAAAGACAATAATCTTCCACCACTCCATCCAGTAACTTTGCCAAAAGATCTGCCAAATACCCCTTGCCAATACCACCTAAGTCAATCGCTGTGCCTTCGGGTATAAGCACAGAACCGCCTTTGATTTCGAGAAACTTGATATCTACGACCATCCTTTCGGAATAATCAAGATATCCAACATTTCTGCCCCCCGTCATCGAGTGCACATATCCTGCACGCTGAACCTCAGGCAAAATAAAGGGATTAAATGTGCCCTTAGTTATAGTAGAAAAATTTTTTGATGTTTCTAGAATGTCGTTGAGCTCCTTTGAGATTGGAATAGTCTTACCTGCATTGAGGTTCAAGCGAGTCACTTCACTATCTGCCTTAAAACGGCTGAAGCGACTTTCGAAATCATGAATCTCTTTCCATAAGATTTTAAACATATTTTCTGCTTTCTCCGGTTCGAAAGTCACTAGCCAGAGCTCGATCTCTGTACCGATAGCCTCTCCGCTCTGCATATAGGCCTGTTTGATCATGATACTCTGCTACGTGGCTTTTTCTTGGGAGTCGCCGTTGGCGTGGGTGCTGGAGCTGGCGTAGGAGCGACTACTACTGGAACAGGTGTTGTAACTACTGGCACAGGGGTTACAGCCTTCGATATAGAGGGTTTGGGAGCCGCGACAGAAACATATTTTATGACGGCTGGCTGCTTGATATTCGTATCTACTTGAGGCTCAATAGCATTAATTTTATCTATTAAATTTCCTCCTGTTACGGGCTGACTTGTATCCACCTGTGAAACGATTCCGTTTTTGTTCAATTGAGGCAAAGTAGCGTACAAATCAGAGGCCATTATGAAAAATCCAGAGATAACTAGAGAAATGCTTGTCAGCACATATGCGTTAAAAGGCCATTTTGCCAACTTACCACTTTGAAGAAGAGAACCTTGACCGAAAGCTTCAGTAAAAATATTTTTCTTTGTAACACCTTTCCTGATAAGAAGAGACTGCATCGCTGACATATACATCGATGGACCGCAGATCATATAAATCTGTTTTGCAAATGTGAGTCCAAGTTTATCGATACTGGAGCTTGTAACCCTGCCAGAAACAACTCTCAACCCGCGCAGTCTATCGACCGGTCCGTCACCAATAACATAAGTCACCTTTAAGTAAGGATTTATTTTTTCCATTTCCAGTAATTCCCCCAAAAAAGGTATATCGTTCTGCGTGCGACAACTATAAACCAAATTTATTTTATTTTTCAATCCTAAATGAGACGCGTATCTGATCATGCTCATAAATGGAGTCACACCGATACCGCCAGCCATCATCACAACATCCTTATGGATATTTTCATTGAAAATGAAGCTGCCGAAGGGCCCACGAACAAGCACCTCATCTCCTTTCTTTAGTCTCTCAAGAGCTCTGGTAAATAAGCCGTTCACACGGACACTGAACTGTAGAGTCTGTTGTTGACTCGGAGAAGACATGATGGAGAAACACCGAGCCGGAGTTGGCCTTGATAAATCGTTGAGAACGATAGCTGCATACTGGCCGGGCTGGTATAACAAAGGTTTGGAAGTGGCACTATCGCACACCAAAGTCAGCACTCGGGTGCTTTCCGTCTCCAATTTGCTCTCTAAAACCCTGTATCTATGGTACATTGCATCATTTTACCATAAAATAACGGTTAGGGTACGAGACTATTTTTCAATAATTTATGAGTAAATCGATGCATATGAGGATCAAATTCTAAAATATCCGTATCTAAAATCTCTTTGTAATCAAACCACTTGTACCCATTAAATTCTCCTGGATCGTATATGATCTTCTTAGTCGAGTCAGCCTTCAATACATACCAAAAACTGACATCCGTATGCCCTGCTGTTTTTCCTATCGTCACCGTCTGCGTGATGAAAAATGGATTCTTATCTACAAAATCAGCTGTCAGATTTAATTCTTCCTGAATTTCCCTCTCGACTGTCGTGTTTGGATGTTCATCCTTTTCCACATGACCGCCCGCAGGCAGCCACAAGCCAGCTTTAATATGATCCACAAGAAGAATCTTTTTTGTCCTAAGGTCAACAAGGATAAAGTACGAGACCAGATGCTTGGGTGGAGTCGCTGGTTTTTCAATCCTAAAAATCTCTACATCGCTATCTACCCACTGCAGAGCATTGGAAATATGTTCCGTCTCTAGGGCGTCAAAAGGCTTAATTGATGCGATGAGTTGTCGGATTTCATTTCTCATTTTCTTTTTATATTCAGAAAATTATATCACTCTTCACCCAGCCTGTCTTGAATAATCTCGATTTTTAAGGTATTTTAAAGTGACATTGCGGGATCGTATAATGGTAGTACAGCGGCCTTTGAAGCCGTGAATCTTGGTTCGATTCCAAGTCCCGCAGCAGCAGTCAGTGTAGTATCGAGGGGTAGACCGGAGAGCCTTAATGCTTAAAATTCAGTAAAACTTCCAACCTCGAATAAGAGTGGTTTTTGTGGTATAACAGTCATTAATGAAGGCGAACAAGAAAGAGACAAAGCCAGAGATTCCTGAACAGCACTTTGCCCCCGCTAAGCCCACTTTTTGTGTCTATGAGGTCTACCGAAAATCCAACAAAACTATCTACTATCTTGAGGATGTTAAAGCGAAGCAACTGTCGAAAATCACACTCGACGGTTTTCAGGGTCTTCCTTCGGGATTGTATTTGAATAGGAATGGATACGGCTTTGGAAAGAAAGGCGTCTTTTTGATTTCTGCCTTAAAAGAAAATTTGGCGGGCACAAAAATCCTCGAGCTTACTGTCTCAAGCAAAAAGCCAAAGAAGATAGTGAAAAGTGTCGGCAAGGTTTCAATCATTCTACCTTTTGTAGACGTTAAAAATCTATTGGTTAAACTTGCACGCATAAACGAAGACAGCAATAACGAACTGCGTGGCAGTGTCGCTTCGTTCTTGAGTACGAAATTTCCCAAGGATATAAAGATCTCCACCGAGGATTTCGATGAGTATAAAGCAGGCGAAATAGCCGCTCTCCTTCGTCGCAAGAAGGTGGCACAGAAACTCAACGAAGAAGACCTCGAATCCCTTAACAACTTCTTCCCGAAGATATTCGAAGGCTCACTCAAAGGAAAGAAACGAGGCGTCAAAGCTGGGCGTGCGGCTCTTATTAAAAATACCAAGACCATTACCGACAAGATTTTCCTCGATGAGGTCATCAAAGAGTTTGAAGCAAACTTGGCAAAGAAGACCATATCCGAAAATGATTGGCAGAAATTCCTCAGTGAGAAGGTCTTTCGTTTCTTGGCGAACTATGTCACCACTATCGAAAAGCAAAACGTGAGTGTCAGCGTAAGCTACCCCGACTTCGTACTTGTTGATGTATATGGCTTCGTCGATGTATTCGAGATTAAGAAGCACGACACACCACTTCTCAGTCTCGACGAAGATCATGATAATTACTATTGGAAGTCCGATGTCTCAAAAGCGATCGCTCAGATCGAGAATTACACTGAGGAAATCGTACGAAACTCAGATGACTACATCCGCGCTGTAAAGAAAAAGAAAGGCATCGACATACAGGTCGTCCGCCCTCGCGGATACATCGTTGCAGGTACGAGTAAGCAGTTCGGTAACAAGAAAGAAGCCGCCGATTTCAGGAAGCTTGGCTCATCACTCAAGAACATAAACTTCATCCTCTATGACGAGCTTCTCGCTAACCTTAAAAATCTAAGATCAAAGTTATGAAAATCTATTTTGAAGAAAAACCAAAAACTAAAGAAGTTTCTAGATATGAAAACAAGTTAAACCACTATCTTCAGCATCTTAATGCTAAAGTAAAAATAAAATTGAGAGATGAACCGGTAAGAATTGAGAGTTTTGTGAATGGCAAACACACCGATACAACTTATCACTGGGTAGACTGTGTAAAAGTAGAAACTCCTGACACTGCCATTGAGGTGGATCTTTTTTCTCAACACCTAGGACACGACGGTGCAATTTTTGACGAAAAATATGCATGGAATGATGCTGCGGGAATTCAAAATAAAATTTATAAGGAACTAGGTAAATTCAAACCTGGTTTTGGAAAGGATGATGGTGATCCATATTGGAAACTTTGGGATTTGATAGAAAAGAATTAATTATCAATACTTATAATCTTATGTTTCAGCGTCAGCTTGCCCTTAAGATTTACCAACATCTCTCTTTTTTCTTCTACAGAACCCTCGGTGAGTACATGTTCTGCAAATTTTCTTGGATCGTATTCAATCCTTGATTTTGCCATCTTTGTTCCGTAGAATTGTTTTTGGAATGTTGCCATCCGGGCTTGCTCTTGATCGAATTTGTTCTTGATGAACTTCTCGTCTATCTCGACTTTCTCAATCAGTGCTACGAGTTGTTTTATCAACTCCTCCTCTCGCACATATCCGCATTTACATTGCAAATCTTTCGATCGATTGCATCCGTAGTAGATGTAATGCGCCGTACCACCATTAGCTAGTTTCTTGTATTTATCCTCTGCACAGATTCCAGAGCCACATAGACCGCAGGTCATGATTCTAGAGAAGGCGAATTCTTTTCTTTCATGCACTATCTCTGATCGGGTTAGTCTTTCTTGAACTTTCTCAAATAGTTCTCTTGTAATAATCGGATCATGTCTGCCGGTATACCAGTTGCCGCTCTTTGCTGGATACTCGAATGATCCGTAGAAGAAAGGTGTTTGAAGCAGTCGATATATGTTGCTCAAGGTCAAAGGCTTGTTGCTCATCGCGCTTCTGAAGTTCATCTCAAATTTAAGCCAATGATATACCTTGCGACCGCTCCAGTTTTCGTTCGCAACTTTCTCGAACATCTTCTTCATCACAGGCCCACGTTGCGGATCAACCATCACATATCCTTTTCTGTCAATTCGCTTTTCGTTCAGATATCCAGTCGGAGCAGGCGCGGGCCACAAACCCATCTCGCATCGTGTGCGAAGTCCTCGCTTCACATTCACGCTCTTGTTGTCGTTCTCCAACTTTGCTTGTGAACATAGAATCATCAGCAGAAATTTGTCGCTCGGCGAGTTCGTGAATCTTTGACCGTATGTTCGTATCTCAATCAGTAATTTTTGATCCATCAGGTCTACCAGACTTCCAAGGTCACCTGCGTTTCTGGAAAGTCGGTCAGGATGCCACACGATTACTCCGTTATATCGACCTCCTTGGATGTCACCCACGATCTCCTTGAAGATCGGTCGTTGCCCTGATTCTTTTGCAGAGTGCGCTTCTCGCCGAATATCGACTATTTCCAGTCCTTCACGCTCGGCTATCTGTAGCATCTCTTTTACCTGCGAATCTATCGAAAGAGCCTGCTTTTCCTCAGCCTCGGTCGACTTACGCGCATAAAGCACGTATTTCATCTTTAAACGCTCTTGGGGCTTCGCCTGAAGCTCCCTCAAACCCCCTTTAATTTTCTTGTTTTCTTCCATGTCTACATTGATGACGCAGACCGTCCTTTAAGTCTAGGCGAATTAAGTTATAATTTAACATCATTAAATGCGCATAAAAATGATATGATTACTTTGCCAGCCTAGATATTCCTTCTTATGCAACCCGATGTCTTATTAGAAAAAAAATCAGCAGCGACTGATACCTCTTCCTCAAACGAAACCTCAATGAGTCATGGTTTATATTTGGCTGGGTTAGATGATAAGCAATTAAACTTATTAGGGATCTTTTTTAACGAAATTTACGAGAAAATTAGGAACAAGCCACGCTCCAGACAAATAACTAGAAATGCTTTAACAATGTTTCAGGGCGCAATCTTCGCACTTGGTTCAAAGAAAGATGGAAATATTGAGTGGAAAGAACATTGCGCTTCATCATTAAGGGAAATTATACACGAATGGGAAGGAGTTGGTATCGATTTTGCAGGTGAATTTAGAGAATTTTATCCAAATAGCCCAAAGGCAGCCGAGACAGAGGTCTATAAAAATTTTAAACATTGTTACGGATACTTTTCAGGTATTGGGCATCACAATGCTTCGGGTATAATGGGTTCTCTATCAAGTCTGAGAAAAGATAGCAATCTTAAGTTGGAGGATTGTTATCAGGATGAAATTTTTTTGGAAACAGTTAAAAAGTTCTTCTCTCTGATATTCGAAATTGTTGGATTTTCAAAGATAACGCCCCCAATAACAAATATTGCCCCAATATCAAAATGAACCAAATTATCTTTCATAAAAAAATAGATCATTTCTTTGAAGCTGGAATAACAGTTGCCTCCATAACTCTTGCAAATGAGTTAATTAATCATAATACTGATGCAAAAAGATATTTCTTTTCAAAAGCGGATGAATCATGGCTAAAATGGTTTGTAGACAATAATCTTTTTGTCGAGTTACGAAAAAAAGCTGAGGATCCAACGAAATATAATTATCGTCTGGCTGAATTAGAATACCTGACTCGTATGTCAGACAAGCAGCCCGAGACGGTTACAGAGATCATCCTCTCCGTCCCTATTTCAAGAGAAAACTTTAACCCAGAAGTAATCGATAGATTCTTTTGGATTACAAGTTTGCTTCCTGTTCAGCAGATAAAATCTATTTTGCCAAAGATCTTATTAGAAGAGTGGCTACCTCTAATGTCTGCTTTTGGCAGATCTGGTTATGAGTATCAGAAAATGGTTGAAAAGATATCTCAAGCAAAGGACTACGAAACAGCAATTATACTTGCTCGAATTATTCTTACAATACGACCAATATCTGAATTTAATAAGTCAGAACGTTTCTCGATCTCAGATAATTTCTTTTACCTTAGAGACATAAGCGAAACAGGTATATTTGAATTGCTTACTGCTACCGATAATCCTCAGAAAAAGAATTCTTTGAAATTGTTAACCGAAATTCTTTCTCAAATTGTTGATCTAGGTGAGGATAAAGTTAAATCTGATGTCTTTGAGAAGACAGAGCCATTTTATCTGTTGGATGTAGATATATTTAAATTAGGACTGGATACGAGTAAACGATCACATTTTCGAGAAGATATTCAAAACCTTGTCGCATCATGCAAAGTGCTTATTCAAATGATTCTTGTGGGTGCACATGAAAATGCTCTTAATGCAAAACAAATCTATTCCACATACATAGCCGAATTACCTGATAGTTTGACCTTCTTTAGGCTAAAGCTCTATGCCATGACTCTTTTCCCCCACCTATTCAAGAATGAGATTAAAGAGGCGCTATTTCGTATATTTAATGCTAAGGGAAGATATTTTGAGATTGAAAATGGTGCGGAATATCATAATGCACTTATACTAGGATTTGGAATACTCGAACCAGAAGTTCAAAAGGAATACATCAAGAATGTAATTGAATATTTCAGTGCCCCTCTTGAAGATTCGGATAAAGAAAAGTGGAGAAAGAGAGACGGCCGTAATATTCTCTCACATATTAAAGAATGCTTATCAAATACAGAAAGAACTGCTGTAGAAAAAATATTCGGTAAACTATTAAATGACGAAAAAAACACTCCCCATCCGTCAGTTGGAAAGGTAACCAGTGGAATAATCAATAACATGACGCCTTTTGATCCGAGTAGCTTAAGCATTATTGAACTCATTGATCGTCTGAAAAAAGACGCTACACCAAAAGCCCTCGAAGAGCGTTACAAGAGTGACGATTTTCTTAATCCTCGTGGTGCGGAAGGACTTGCAGATGCTATAAAAATAGATTTTAAAAAACGTAGATCAGAATATTTCGGTAAGCTCAATCATTTTTTTGATAGAGATACTATTGATGCTGGGTATGTATATGCCATCCTTCAGCAAATTGATAGTATGTTCAGAAACAAAGAAGTATTTTCTGAAGATGAATGCATTATTCTGATTAATTTCTTTGATCTCATCAAGAAATCGGGAAGAAGTAAAGAATTCAAACCAAGGGAGGAAAAATCGCATCTAGCCGATTGGATTACTGTGCTTAAAACGGCTACAGACATCCTACTTGAGATTCTTGCTCTTATGAAAGATTCACAGGTCTTTAAGGATAATCGAGAAAAGATTTTGGATATCATCGAGTACTTACTTTCTATTAAATCTAGCCCTGATATTGACGATGACGAACGAGAATCTAACGAACCCGCTTTTGTAGCTGTCAATTCTGTGAGAGGTCAGGCGTATAGAACATTCGTTCAATTTACTTACAATGAGGGCAGTAAGGAGTTATCTAAGGAAGCAAAAACTATCTTTGAACGCATTGTTGATAATGAAAAGTCGAATGCGGTGAGGTTTACACTGGGTCAATTCCTTGCATCGTTTTATTATCGTGATATTGATTTTGTTAGAAGCCTATTACCTAAAATATTCCCACAAAAACCTGAGAGTAAGGGTCAGTACTTCGCTACTTGGGAAGGATACCTGTCAACATCTCTTTATAAAGAATTATTTGTCGAACTCAAGGATCATTATGTCAATGCAATTAAAATAAATTCTGAAGAATACCCTAAAAGAAAATATTTGAAAGGACTTGATGAATCATTAGCTACCCATTTGGCATTGGCTTATGCTCACTTCGACGAGTTTAAAATAGGTGACCCTCTCTTTAATCTGTTTTGGGAAACTCCAAATGAAACCCGTCACTATGAGTTCGTTTCCTTTATTGGAAGACATTGCATGAATCGTGATCAAGCCGGTGATCAATGGCTAAAAGAAAACAGTGTTAAAAAAGAAAAAATCATTGATTTTTGGAATTGGATAATTAAAACTGATATTCCTCTAGAACCAAAAACTTTTGCTGGTTTTGGCCTCTGGATTAATCCAAACATTGAGATTATTGAAGATAAAATCGTTATCAGAAATCTTCCAATGACACTTAAAAAATCTAGAGGTGACTTTGATTGGGAATATGGTCTCACAAAGAGAATTACAAAATTTGCTGAATTAGATCCAAAGGTCACTCTAAAAGTTATTCATGAATATTTGATAGTTGAGAGTGAACTTAATCCACACCGCCGAGCCCCATTATTTAGCCTCGAACATGAGATGAAAAAAGCATTAGAAATTATCTATAAAGAGGCATTACTCAAAAAAGATGTCGAGGATTTGATAGCACTCCTTATTGAAAAAGGTAGCAACAGTTTTTGGGATCTAAAGGACATCTTAAAATAGATGTGTTGGTAACCCGACTACACTAATCCTCCCTCCTAAGCTAAGGTATGGGACAGATTTTGCTATTTCTGGTATTATTATTTTACAACTAAATATTGTTAAAAGTAGCCTAAACCACTGAGTAATCGGTGGCATGGCGAAATAACAAGTCGTATCACGCACAGAAACCCCATCATAGGGTCGCGTGATACGCCATATCGGGAAACTGGTATGAGAGGCTTCGGCCTCTACCTGTGGTGGGATTTCTGTTTCCACCACTTTTATAAACTATTAATAAATTAATATGCAAAACGAAAGTGGTGAGGTGAAGAAGAAGCTGAATCTTAATATGCATCTAGGTGGTGCTCGGAAAGGAATCTGCAGCAATTGTGGATATGTCGGGTATCCTAAGACACAGAATAAAGGAAGTGGAGTTTTGGAAATCTTCCTGTATCTTTTTGTTTTCAGTATCCCCATCGCTCTTATCTATTCCATTTGGAGGCGTGCTGGACTCAAGCCAATCTACTGTCGTACTTGTCATCAGCCAACCATGATTCCCGGAGATAGTCCTAAGGGGCAGGAGCTTGTCCAGAAGGCGGTAAAGTAGACTTGTTCTGCAAAGCTAACTTTACAAGATCAGTAATATTTTGCGCTCCGCCGGAATTTGAATCTCCTGATACCGTCCTGTGTTCAATGTACACTCTGTTTTCACGCTTCGGCTTGTACCTTGGAGAGTTGTGTCCAAGAACATACGTGATTGAATGGAAATCTTTGTCCTTAACAAGAAGTGCGAGAGAATGCTCGGCTGCATCACATAAGTTATCACGCCCCATTTTCATAGAGGCTTTGGCAAATCTCTTGAATGTGGAATCCTCCTTAAGCCAGCGGTAATAGGTGGCTCGGGCAATCCCAACCCTGTTGCAGGCGTAATACACATTGCCGTATTTCTCCAGCTCTGTAAGCAGTTTAGATTTGGTTTCTGCATCGATCATAGTTTAATAGCTTTCTTTCCGGTAATTCTCTCCCAGCGGTTACGAATGACTTCCGCATAGACTGGCGACTTTTCCATGATGAGACATCTCCTGTTCATCTTCGTTGAAGCTATGAGCGTACTGCCACTACCTCCAAAAGGTTCTAGGACAAGATCTCCTCTCTTTGTCAGTATCTTTATATACGGAATGAGTATCTCAACTGGCTTTGTACCGAATACGATTCCTTGTCCTGATGATTTCTCATCTGATGCCTTGTATTCAATGAAGTCAGTAGGACAGATTTTCTTGCCTTCTCCATAGCCCTCCCAATGTGGTTTGCCTGATATTGCATAGAGTGCAGTCTGATACTCATTCTGGAGCATTTCTTCAGCCTCAGGCTCGGTATTAAGTTCTGGTGTCTCATCGGTACTGCCAACCATAGCAATATCGTGCTTTGAGAAGAACTTGTATTTTGCCGCATATCCTTGAGTACGATTCGCCAAGTGCCAGACGATCATATTCTTGATCTTCCAATACTTTTCCATCTCACCCCAGATGGTACGAATATTCTTCCAATTCTCATAGACGAGGATATGGAAGTTCTCCTTCTGTACCTTGCTCACGTTCGCCATCCATTTTTCAGTGAAGTCAGGAGGTAATACATCTGTCTCTAGATATCTACGATTACGCTTCAAACCAAAACCTTCAGTAGCTTCACCGTTCTTTTTCTTCCCTTTGAGATAGTCGAGAATGTAGGGGGGATCAGTGATGACTGCATCTACTTTTTCATTACCAACAAGCTTGAGCATGTCTCCCTCAATGGTTGAGTCTCCGCACATGAGTCTTGAGCCATCAAGATCATAGACATCACCTTTCTGTATAGTGATCTCTTTGATGTTGAGCTTCTCAAGTTCTTTTTCGAGATCGAAGGTTTCAGGATTCTCCTCGGCTGGAAAGATGTCATCGATGTCTTCTGAAGTGAAACCCACATCATGGAGAAATGTCTCATCAAACTCCTTTAGAAGCTCCAGATCAAAATCTCCCGTATTCTTGTTGAGACGGAGATTGAGTTCCTTCTCTCGTTCAAGTTCGGGAATATTTACATAGACCACGGGGATCTCGGTGATTCCAAGTTCCTTTGCCACTTCAACTCTGAAGTGACCACCGATAATGACGTTCTTGCGGTTCTCTGCGCTATTGCAGATCGCTGGATCAACTAGACCGAAGCGCTTGATCGATTCCTGAAGCTGAACCGACTGCTCCTTGGTATGGGTTCGAGGATTATACTCGGCCATGATAAGGGAACTAACGTGGACATAGTCCACTTTGATATTGTCCTTCATATTTTTTATATGATTATTCACTCAAACCGTGAGTGAGGTCGGTATGGCCATATTTCTAATCTACAACTTTTTTCATCTGAAATCTGTTGATAATATTTTTTGTGTTTTTGAGTAAATATCCTTTATATGGCATATGCATGGTCTGCCCAAGGGAGCCGAGAGAATTTATATTTAAAAAGTTAAAACATGCATATTTGATTTTGTAAATATTACATGATAGATTTTCGGTATGAATAAGATTTTATCGAAATTTCAGGCGCTTATGGAAAAAGTGGGGGTTGATAAGAAATACTTAAATCAGTTCATCGTTTTTTTGATCTTAGTTTCGATTGTAATATTCTTTCTCATTCAATCTGAAATCCTTTCTATAGTTGGCCCTGTAGTGTTTATTGTAGTGTTCGGGATTTTCTTTACTATTTTGTGGTTTGCGGCGGGCTATATCGTCTTTCGTTCGTTACTAGTGGCAAGTGTGGGCTTGAGTTTCATCATTTTCATTGGCCAATCATATTGTGCCCTTCCTCTGGAGGGACGTACAGCAAATAACTCACTTATGATCCTGATCGGTGTTGGTTTTATCTATGTCTTAGCTCAATTTGTACGGTCGCTTTACAAGGAACTTTTTGGAGACAAGGATGCAAAAGAGGAATGGAAGCATAAGGGCATGATACCCCTCTTTAAAGAAATAAATAAAGGAAAACATAATTGGTTTGTCGTTATTACTTATGGCGCTCTCGTAAGTCTTTTTGTGTGGCAAATTTATAATGTCGTCAATCCAATCATATATGGGCTTTGTGTTTATCAGTAATTATTCTATAGATATATAAAAAGGAGCGAACCGAAGTTCGCCCCTTGAGATCACGATATGAAGTGATCAAGATCCAATCTTTTGTAAAACCATATCGCCCATTCCGCTACAGCCGAGCACTTTTTTACACCCACGCTCGGCGATGTCACCAGTGCGATAGCCTTCGCTGAGCACAGCATGCACCGCTTTTTCAATTGCCACCGCCCCGTTTTCAGCACCAATGTGCCTCAAGAGCATCGCTCCAGTCAGGATACGGCCAAGCGGATTCGCCTTGTCCTGTCCTGCAAGCGTCGGAGCTGTGCCGG
>ERZ1292625.706-Hain-H41-01um-R1-706-length-46520-cov-10_pt1 | contig 46520 bp, 48 predicted proteins | sample MGYA00564400_ERZ1292625 | MGnify/ENA primary metagenome ERZ1292625 (study PRJEB36523, sample SAMEA6512639) | groundwater metagenome | collected 2019-01-08 | study: AquaDiva: Metagenomics assemblies of 32 groundwater samples
GCGCTATTATACACAACATTTCTCATATGGCCAGAGGGGGCGGTGCCGCGGTTTTCACGCGCGGCACCGCCAAGATTCACCCGTTCAGCGGTAGCTCGGGTAGCCCATTTCCCGGCATTTGTCGTTGCCGTAGAGACAGGCTTCCACTTCGCGCGAGTATTTCGGTTTCTCGGCGAGTGTCTCGATCATGCCCGGCTGGGCGTAGTCGAAGTGAGCTATCTTTTCGTCGCAGATGAACGACTCGCGGGTCATATTGCGGACCCACTGCCGTCCCACGCAGATGCGATCATGTATCTTCGCGTTCTTCCGCGAATACGGGCGCATCGTGCCGTCGCGCTGATAGAGCTTGAGCAGCACGTTCTGCACCCGCGGCTGGACGAACCAGAAGCAGACGAAATCGTCGGTCGGAATGACCTGACGATGGACGCCACGCTTCACGAGTTTGCAGTCCTCGCACTCGAGCGCGCCCGCGAATACGGGAGAACTGAATGCGAAGAGTGCGACTAGGACGTAAATGAACTTTCGCACCATGATGTCCTCCCTGGTTGCGAACGACCGAGTACGAGATTGTACAGGTCTGTCAGGCTGTGACGCATCACACACTGACAGTCATGAACAATCGATGAAGTAACTTCGGCGGAAGGGACAATTGTCACCTTCCGCCGTATTGCGCGTGCCGCGTAGCTATTTGCCGGCCGGCCTGCGGATGTAGTCGCAGGTCAGAATCCGGAAGCCCTTCGGATTCGACGGGTCATCGATACGACGGGTCTGACCCGGCGTGCAGGGGGCTTTCTCGACCACGTCCACGAGCGCGTGCGTCTCGATGCATTCACCCTTGCTCGGATACCATTGGTGTCCTTCGGTGCAGGGGTTTTTCTTTTCGAACCGCGAGGACTCGCGGACCGAGACGGAGGTCGTGCGAGACACGGCGTAGTATTCGCGCTCAGTGCGAACAACACGGCCGCGCACGACGCACGGATAGCTGATGGCGTAGCCGCCGCCACGGCATTCGACCACACGCGAGTGGGCGTCGGTCGGATAGCCCGAGATGAGTGCGGCGAAAGCGGCGGCCGCAGCGAAAAGAGCGAAGGTTTTCGTCATGTGCTTCCTCCTCAGGAAGGTTGCGGCCGGATTGGCCTAGATAAATTCCTGAAGCCCTTTTGAGGCTTCGTTTTTGCATTATATCAGCTGTAAACTGTTTGTCAATAGAAGAAAAAATCTTATTTTGAAGCCCAAATGCGGTATATGAAAAGTAAGCGACCCCCGACGATAATCACGCCGAGGGCCAACGACACAGATGCAGTCGTCAAATGCATTCGTCTTTCTTCTGATTCCAGATGTAACCGTCGAGGCATGGACCTTGAGCATACACTAGGTCCTCGCCCCTTCCGCCCACGCACGGGTTGCAGGGGTCAACCAGCCACACCCATGCGAGGAAGGTTATCGCGGCGGCGAGCAGAATGCCCACCACCAGTTTTGCAACGTCCATGATCGCCTCCTTCAGGGTGCCGGAGTGCGGGTGGCTGCTTCAGCCCGGAGATGCGCGCGGCGCTTAGCGAGCCGCGCAATCCAGTCGAAGATGATGCCCAGCACGATCAGAGCGCCGAACATCCAGGCGGTGAATTCCATGAGCACGTTCATCGCGCCCCAGTTCTTCACCACCCCGAACGCGACAACGATGCCCAGAACGATGAGGAACATCGCGTCGATCCATTCGTATTTGTCGGTGACCGGCGTCCAGTTGGTGCCGTAGGTCGAGACGTAGGCCGTCACGACCGTCGCAACACCGATGATGATGAAGGCCTTCGTGCCTCCAATCAGCGCTTCCACGCCGCAGGCGGCGGGGGCAGATAGGTGGTGCCGAAGAAGATGTAGGCGGCCGCGACCGCACAAAGCGTGCGAGCGGCAATCGACAGTGCGAAAAACAGTTGTTCGTCGAACGTCGTGTGCAGATGGTCAGGGCTGGTTGCAGCCATGATGTCTCTCCCTGGTGTGAACGTCCTAGTTCGGTTGTGGAATTAGTCTGGCGAGATGATAACACCTCCAAGGTGACTTGTCAAGCGCCCGTCGGGAGACCCCTATTTGTCCTCTTTCAGATTCTTTTTGAGTTCCTCCAGCTTTTCAGCGGCCGCAAGACCGGCTTCTTGGATGCCGTGAATAGTTTCGAGCTCACGCGCCTCGTCGATGAGTGATTGATTGAGCATGAGCGCGATGATTTTGTTTCGCAGGTCTTCGGGCAGATTGGGCAACTGCTCGCCGATATACTTCCCCGCCTCGTCTTCTTTGCCCTCGGCAAGAAGGCGAGCATATTTCTCGTACACGGCGGCGGATTGTTCGACGGATAGGGTCATAAGTGATTAAGCTACGGATAATTTCTTCTTTTGGTCGTTGAATAGCCAATTCTTGAATGCGGAAAAGATTTGCGCCCACATGCCGACGCGTCGTTCTTCACCTTCGTGATGAAGCTCGGGCGGGTCCCATGAGTTGTCGCGCCAATCTTCGCGCTGTGCCGTGCTCCATGTATTCCACGCCGCCGGTTTTGCGGCGCGGTTGAACGTCTGCTGAAGTTGCGCCTGCGAAAGCTCTCCTCTCGCGGCGGTAGCATATTCCGCATTAGTCCCCGCCCGTGTTCGCGGCCCCGCATCCCGCTCAATCTGCATTTCTTCATTGCGCATCGCCGCTTTGGTGAGCGCACGCAGTTTCTCGGGCTCGCCGATAGTGAGCGCCATCACCCGTGCCAGCGTACCCTCGTGTTTGTTGACATCTCGCAGGGTCCAAGAGGTCGGACTTAGCCAGCGTTCCTGCTTTTTGCGCTCGAGCCTATTGGCCTCTTTCATCGTGCGGTGCACCTTGAATCTGGTGAGGCCGAGTGCGCCGGTGATTTTCGCGAACCCTGTGAGGTCTTTCTGTAAATTTAGCTTGAGCCACTTGCTTGTCTCCCCCCTCCCCCTCATTGTCTTCATGTTGAATACGGCGTCGTAATCACGCGAATCCACATGCGCGCGTTTGCAGAGTGCGGACACGTCGCCATCCCAGTTCTTGAACCGGCGGGTTTCGTGAAGCTTGGCGAGCTTCATCTGCGACTCGTACACTTCATTGAAATCTCCGGCATCCTTCCGCATGGCGATATGCATCAACTCCTCTTTCCACACCTTGGTGGTAATAGCGAAATTGTTGCCCGTACTGTCGTTGAGACGTACAGCGGCTTCCAGACCGGGATAGCGTTTCATTGCCTGTTCGACGTGTTTACCCGTGATGTTTGCGCTCATCTTCTCCCACTGCGACAGGCGCTTCGTGTATTCGTACTGCGCATAGAGAACGATTTTGCGCTCTCTTTCTGTGAGGTCGCCATCTTGCATGGCGCGCGCGAACAAATCGGCGCTCTCGCCGGGAATCAGATTCGCCATGAATTCGCCAAAGAATTTCTGGTCGCGCTCGTTTGCCGCTATCTCGCGGAGTGATTTCGGGCGGATGCCGATGTATTCCCTTTTGTTTATTTCAAACGGATCGCGCGGAGCTTCGCCGCGATGTAGTCGGCCCACAGTCGGTTCGTCGGGCGAGCTCTCTCCCGCCTGCCGTATGAGTTCCTGATACTCTTCTTCTGTAAACCGTCGTTGTGAGCCGTCGGGATTGCGCGGCGCGTCGGGATGTACGTAGAAAAAACGGCGCGGCGTGCCGAATCCGCCCGCCCACCTACCACCCGGTCCTATGTCGCGCACGCGTTTGAATTTTTTGATGTCGAGCCGTGACTCCCATGACGGTGGCGGTGGCGGAATTGCATCCGATGCATCAGGACGTGGCGGTCTCGGCGGAGGCGGCAACGGTTCCGGCACGTCATCGGGACGCGGCGGCCCGGGCGGCGGCTCTTCCCCACGCCTTCGACGGCGAGGCTCGTAGAACTCAAGCGTTTGATGCATGCTACGTGTCTGGTCGTCATTTTCAGCTTCATCAATGAATCTCGCGAGCTTGTTGAAGTGTGCTTCGCCCATTTTGCCCTTCACTGCATTCAGCCGCGCACGTAGCCGCTCCTTCCTCTCGTCGAGGGTGAGCGGTGCCCGCGGTGTCACTTCAGCACCTGCCCCGCCGGCGGGAGTGCCTTCCAGTTCTGCCAACGCTTCATCATCAAGTCGCCTCGCCAGCATCTTCGGTCGACCCGGTTTTGGTTCTTTGCCCAATGCATACTGTTCGATAATGTCCTCTTCCTCTGCTACCGATGGTTTTCGTTTTGTTCCAGCTTCTTCGACTATCAAAAACCCTTCAGGGCCTTGCTCGAATTCAAGTTCGCCAGCTGTCGGCAACGTTTCGACATCTGCCGGCGGCGTTTCGTCTGTTTCAGCTGCGGATGGCACTGTTTCGGCAGTAGTTCGAGGCTCGTGCAATCTTCCGGTGCTTCCCTCCAGCCGATTCAGCTCATCAGCCACAGCCTTCAGCTCTTCCGGAGTGGCGCCAGCTGATATGCGCTCGTTATAACTTTCGAACCTCTCATCATCCAAACCATGGTGTCGTACTCTGCCGAGGACGTCATACAGCTCGATTTTTGCACGTCTTAATTCGACAGGAGATGTGGGGTGCTCAGGATTTATCCCTCCGTCGAGCGTTGTCATACGAGGATTTTAGCACGCGTGTCTTCGTACTATGGCAAAACAAAACCGGGGCTGTGTATGCCCCGGGTTTGCCATTTTTCAGGCGAAGAACGTAAATTGCACAGGTCTTAGCCGGCGGCGGCGGTACCGAGCTTCAGTCCGACACCGTCGTACTGAGGGCTGGCGGCTGTAGCGAGCTTGGCCCGCATTTCGACGTCCTCTGCGAGGAGACTGTCGAAGAACTTGCCGTAACCCGTCGCGTCTTGCTCGAGCAACTGCACTTTGCCGCCAATGAGACGCAGCGTCTTGCCGTTGACATCGCGGACAATGACGACGGCGCCTTCCGGAATCCGCCAGAAGTCGTAGTTGACCGGCGAGTAGCCGAGCGCCTTGATCTTCCGGCCCGAGACGCTGCCGATTTTCTCGGCCGCGACCTGTCCGAAGTCCGACTTCTCTTCACGACCTTCGGCGATCTTGAACGCGCCGCTGGTCTTGTCGAAGTTGAACGAGCCGTGCGACGTGAGGACGCCTTTGGACGCGAGGTCCATATAGTCGCCCATCATGCCTTGCGGCCCGAACTGGAAACCCGTGCGGATGAGCACGATCCAGTCGTTGCCGACCTTGTGCGAGGCCAAGACCTTGCGGACATTGCCACCACCGATGTCTTGATCGATGACCGATGCGCGAATCATCTTATTGCGCTGATCGAACATCGGACGGTCGGTGATGAGCGCCGGAACGACGGATGCGCCCTTGCGGAGCTTACCGTCGCGCGAGATGCCACCGACCACGACGGACGGCAGTGCAATCTTCGCGATGGAATCCGGCAACAGGTTTGACCTGACACCGGCCGTGAGCCCCTCGCCACGGGGCATCAGAAAGAAAAGGTTGGCGTCGTTTGCGGTTCCGGTGGTCGCTTGGGTTTGCTTGCGCATTGTGTGCTCCTTCAGCTGCGCGTCTAATGAGATCTCGGAATGAGACCAGAGTCCTATGCTCCACTCGGGAGAGTAGCACATCTGACCGAAATGTCAATATGGTGCGTATATACGTATGAAAAGGGAGTGCGCCGCGGCAAGTGCTGCCGCGGCGCGATTGTGCAAGGAGCTTGAACCGGTGGCGCCTAGCGCGAGAGGTTGACGCGCTCGCCCATCGGGGCGGCCTTCGAGAAGATGTTGCCGACATCATACGTGTCGCGGTTAATGAGCTTCTTCGTCACGAACCACGCATGCACGAGGGCGAGCCACTCGACGATGCCGTACGAAATCCAACTGTCCCACCACGAATGGTAGATCTGGACCGGGATCGTCACCGTGATGAATTTCCACTCGGGCAGGGTGCCGTAAATGGGAAACACCTTGATGACGACATGGACCACGTAGGCCAGCAGCCAGATAAAGATCGCGTATCGGACCGCGTATCGCGGCTCCTGAGCCGAGTCTTGCTGCTGAGAGAGCTGCTCAGCCTTTATCGCGCCGCGACCCGTCATCTGGCCGATGAGTTCGCGCAGTTCGAAGTGATAGAAGAACGTCGACCACGCGGCGAACCAGAGCATGCCGATAAACAGCTTTGTGCTCCATGCGAATCCGCTGGCGCCGAGAAGCGGCACACCAATCGTGATAAACGTGGCGACGATGAACGCGTCCCACCGTTCGAGCCAGATGAATGAGGGCCGGCCGTCGGGCTCGGGTTCACGTCCGAACAGGATCCTGAGTTCCTTTCTGCGCTTCGCCCAACGCGCTGTCACGGCAGCCGGTTGCGGCGCCGACGCGGATGCGACAGGTTCCGGTGCCTGTGGAGCAGGTTGCTGCGCGGGCTCGGCAGACTGCGGCGCAGGTGCTGCGCCGGGAGATAGGTCGGTCATGACACTAATCCTTGTTGGCGTCCCGATGCAGCTCGGGAACTGAGCAAGTTGTGCCTCTAAAATGAGTTCGCGTCAAGCTAGTACACTATAAGAGGCCGACCGGCCTGTTATAATGTACCTACGTACTGGTGGATTTTCTGACTCATGTGAGAGACCTGATTCTTACAGTGAGAGGTTAGCGGCCCCAGCGGTCAATGCTGATGGCGTGTCCTACATCCACCGCATAGCCGATATCGACGGGATGCGCGACTGCGACGGGGGTTCCGACGGAGACCGCGCGGCCGACACTGACGGCGTGAGCGATGTTCACCGCATGGGCGATATCGACCGCGTGTGCGATATCAACGGCACGGCCTACCGGAGCAAGTTTGCCCCCGTAAGACTCGATGCCGACGGCGTGTGCGATGTCTACGACGTGTGCGATATTCACCGGATGAGCGACATTGACGATGCGTCCAACAATGACCGGATACCCGATATTGACAGGGTGCGCGACTTGGACCGGATAGCCCGGCGTCACCGGACGGCCGACCGAAACAGGATGCGACGCCAATGCAGGCCTGCCAGAGGAAGCGGGGTATCCGACAATCGCAGAATCAGTGATGACTATTGTCTCGTACTCGTCGTACACGACACAGCCGCAACCGCCGGGAGTACCGTCGGAGGGGCCGGCGGCGTAGACAGGAACGGCAAGGCCGAGTACGGCTACGACTGAAAACAGTGTAAGTATGTATCGCATAGTTAGATGTTGTACGTCCCGACAAAGCTCGCTTCGAGCACAAAGCGTGCACTTTTGCCGGTGAGCGTGTCGCACGTCACGAGTGTAAGGCGCGTGCCCTTTGAGGGCGACATGTCGATGTTGGTGTTGGTCGCATCTGCCGTAATAATCGATACGACGCTATACATGTAGGCCTTGCCCTCAGCCGTGAGCGTAATAGTGTCTCCCGCCTTAAGCTCGGGGATTTTGTTGAACGCCTGATACATTTTGTTGCGGACAATCGGCAGATTCGAGGAATGTGCGAAGATAATCATGTTGCCCTGCTCGTCGAGCTTTGCAGAATCCACATAGCGCGCGGGGCCGTTTTGCAAAAGCGCATCGAGCGTATTGATGTCGCGCGTCGCCGGATTTTGAATTGCGAGGTCGAGGTCGATGGCGGGAATGATGAGACGCTCCGGCGCGACTCCGCTCACCGCAAGCGTCTCTTCGCCAAGCTCCGGCAATGACGCGAGCGCGATGTTCTGAGAGTCCGAACCGCCTGTGGCGAGCGACCCGTCCTGAGCAGAGTCGAAGGAAGTCGAGCCATCGATGTAATCCGGTACGAAGCCGATGGAATCGGCCGTCGAGAGCGAGAGAAAGAAAATCATAACCGTTGCGGCCAAAAAGACCGTAAACGGCGGTTTGTTACCGGATTTGCGGGAAGAGTTATTCACGGGGATATAGTACACTATAAATAGCATCTTGTCAATCTTTGACAGATGGCTCTAATCATGGAATTATCGGGGCTATGGCTGATGCACAGCACCCGCCGCAAGGTAGCGCCTCCCCCGCCGGGCAGAGCCCTCTGGGCGGCGCCCCCGCCCGAGCTGAGCCCATTTCGGTATTTGCGAACGTCTTGGCGATTGCCGGACTCATCATTCTCGTCATCATCGTGCTCTGGGGCATCATTCACATCTTCTCGCTTTCGGGCGGATGGTTCTCTTCCCTTTTCTCCGGCTCACGCAATACCGCTATCCAGGTGACTGTGCCGCCCCAGGCAAACTCCGGCGAACCGGTTGCTGTGAACTGGAAATACTCTCCAAGCGTGAAAGGTAATTACGCCCTTCTCTATCCGTGTACTGCCGGCCTGTCGTTCTCTCTACCGGCCGGCGGCACCCTCGCCCAAATCCCCTGCGGAGGCGCGTACACCCTCGGCGGCGCGACAAGCTCGGTCACGATTCTTCCGCTCTTAACTGCGACCACGAGCCCCGCCAACGGCGGGGCGAGCGTACGGATTCCGCTTACCATCCTGTACATTCAGTCAGCCACGAGCACCGCCAACGGCGGCGCGAGCACATCGGGTACCGTGCCTGCGCAAGGCTCGGCAAGCACACTCATCAATCCCGCGAGACTCGTCGTTACACCAGTTGTTGAGCCGGCCAAGCCGGCGACTCCTGTCTACACCACCCCTCCCGTCGCGACGGGTCCCGCCGACCTCGCCGTCACCATTCTCTCGCTCAGCGCAGATTCGTGGGGGAACGCGACGGTGACATTTGATATCGGAAATACCGGCGGCTCACCGTCCGGCACGTACTACTTCTCTGCACAGCTCCCCACGACACAGTCGTACTCGTATTCGTCGCCCGCGCAGGCCCCGCTCGCGGCCGGTTCGCATGTCGTCAACACGCTGAACTTTACGATGGCCAGCCCCGGCACATTCACCGTGAGCGTGACAAGCGGCAATGACTCGAATGCTACGAACAATTACGCGTCGCAGTATCTGAGCTCGCCGTACAATGTGCAGTATCAAAATCAGTACTACACGCCAAGCACGTACCAAACCAATATCGGGAATCAGCAGTGCTATTGGAACGGTGCCGCGTACGTCTGCGGTCAGCAACCGTACAATCCCGGCAACGGTCTGCCCTACTACCAAAACAGCGGTCAGTATCCGTACGTGATTCCGAACGGATACTGATTCTTACGACGGATACTAATTCGGACGAACGAATATTCCACCGCAGTGAGATTAAACCTCGTTGTGGTGGAACTTTTGCAGAGCAGCGCCGCAGCGGCATGGAGTACATTATAACGAGCCGACCGGCCTGTTATAATGTCCCCGTAAAAAAGACAAAATGACAAAACTAAAGGGCGGCCGGAGGCCGCCCTTTTTATTTTGCGCCTTTCCTTGCGTCAGGCCGGCACGCGGGCCGGCCGCACCCACAGGTGAATCGTCCAGAAGAACTGCACCATCAGGACGACAATGAGTGCGAAGCCTGCAAACGCCCAGTTGCCCGTGTACTGCCAGACACCAAAGCCGGCGAGAAGCGCGAGCGGCAATAGTGCCTTTCGCCATCCCCACGTCCAATCGGTGTATTCCTCACGGACTTGAAGCCCGAAGTAGGCATAGACGCCGAGGATGAAAAGCAGCGTCGCGCAAACTGTTGCGAGAACGGGCGGCGCGACCAGCCAAATACCGGCGAGCGCCGTCGCACACGCGGCATAAAGGCATGCCACGCCGGACACCATGCACACGTCGTCCACCAATTCCGAGGAATTGTCGTCCATAATCATATAGGCGATGAAGGCGACAACGGCCGCGACGACACCCGCGATCAATGCGGTGGAACCAAGTGCGTTGGGTGCCGTCCAACCACTGACGTGATTGGTGAACGCAAACATGCCCACATGCATGAGCGCGATGACAGGGGACGAAACCACATCGTACGCGCGGCTCATAGGCCCGTCTGTGATAGCAGTCATGTTTTTATCAGCGCTGCGCGCTGCTCCCTCAAGCCGCGTCTGCGGCACTGTTTGGAACAGTACTATTCCTGCTTTAGATATCAAGCGTTGCTTCTTTTGCGTGAGACTGAATGAATGACTTCCTTGCGGGAACATCGGTGCCCATGAGCATGTCGAAGACCATGTCCGCTTCGACGGCGTCATCGATGGCGACCTGCTTGAGAATGCGGCGGGCCGGGTCCATCGTGGTCTCCCACAGTTCTTCGGAATTCATTTCACCCAAACCCTTGTAGCGCTGCACCGAGGTTTTTGTGTTTTTAGTTTTGAGTTTTGAGTTTTGAGTTTCTTCGCCCGCTCCCTCTTCACTATCAACTACCAACTCTTCACTATCAACTGTTTCAAGCGGCATATCTTTGCCCACGAGCTTGATGCGCTCCTCGTCGGTGTACGCGTAGAAAATCTCTTTGCCCTTCTTCACCTTGAACAGCGGCGGTTGGGCGATGTAGAGGAACCCGCCGTCGATGACCGGACGGAAATGGCGGTACATGAGCGTGAGCAGAAGTGTGCGGATGTGTGCGCCGTCCACGTCGGCATCGGTTGCGATGATGATTTTGTGATATCGTAGTTTCGCGACATCGAATATATCCCCTATCGCGGTGCCGAGCGCCACGACGAGATTCCGTATCTGTTCGGAGGCGAGCATTTTGTCGAGGCGCGCGCGCTCGATGTTGAGGATTTTGCCACGCAACGGAAGCACCGCCTGAATACGGCGGTCGCGGCCCATCTTGGCCGTACCGCCTGCCGAATCTCCCTCCACGATGAAGAGTTCGGATTCCTCGGCGCTCTTGCTCTGACAGTCCGCGAGCTTCCCCGGCAATGTCATGCCGTCGAGTGCTCCCTTGCGGAGAATCGAGTCCTTGGCGGCCTTGGCGGCCTTGCGCGCCTTCATCGCGAGCGTGATTTTGCCGAATATCGCACGCGCCTCTTCAGGATGCTCTTCGAGGAATGTGTTGAACGCTTCGCCGAAGACCGTCTCGACCGCACCGCGCGCCTCCACGCTTCCGAGCTTGCCTTTGGTCTGGCCTTCGAATTGGATCTCGCGCAATTTCACCGACACGACGGCGGTGAGGCCTTCGAGCACATCATCGCCGGTGAAGCTATCGCTTTCTTTTCCTCCGGAGGAGGATCCGCCTTTGGCGGAGCCGTTTCCGTTCTTCGCATTCATCGTGCGCGTGAGCGCGGTCTTGAATCCGGTGATGTGCGTGCCGCCCTCGGCGTTGTAGATGTTGTTGGCGAATGCGGAGATGCGCGAGGTAATGTCGTCGACATACTGGAGGGCAACCTCTACATGTACGCCGTCCTGTTCCTTCTCGACATAAAAGACAGTTTTGTGCACAGTCTCGAGGTGATGATTCTGAAATGAGACGAGGCTACGCAGACCACCCTCGAAATAAAACGTAACGGACGGTGCATCGAGCCCCAGCTCGCGCACATAAAATACATCTTCGTCTTTTACATTCTCCACTTTGCGGAGGTCGAGTATCGAGACGCGGAGTCCTTTGACCAAATACGCCTGCTGGCGCATGTGGGAGACGATGGTATCCCAGTTCAATTCCCTGTCGGGGAATATTGAACCGTCTGACTGGAAGGTGATGATGGTACCGTGCAGTTTCGAAGTGCCGATTTTTTTGGTCTTCCCCGCCGGCTTACCGCCGTTCTTGTATTCCTGCAGATACTGCCCGCCGTCGCGATGCACTTCCGCGCGCAAGTGCGTCGAGAGCGCGTTGACCACAGAGACGCCGACGCCGTGCAAGCCGCCGGAGACCTTGTACCCCTCGCCGCCGAATTTGCCTCCCGCATGGAGCATGGTCATGACCGTCTCGAGGGTGGATACTTTTGTCTTGGGATGGATTTCTACCGGAATCCCGCGGCCGTTGTCGGCGACGCGCACGCGGTTGTCCGGCAATAGTGCGATTTCGACGTCATTGGCGAAATCACCCATCGCCTCGTCGCGCGAGTTGTCGAAAACTTCCCAGATGAGGTGGTGCAATCCTGACGTGCCGGTCGTACCGATGTACATGCCCGGACGGCGGCGCACCGCCTCCAAGCCTTCGAGCACCGTGATATCACTGGCACCGTACGAGCCCTTTGTATGACTTTGCCCCGTTTTGGGGGCAGTTTTCTTAGCCTTTTCCGCCTTATTTGTAGCCATGTTTTGTGCATTCAGTATAGCAAAAAACAAGTCGTTTGCCTAGTCTGAAAAGGCACGTATAGTGGACATAGTGACGGCTCGAAAAGCCGGCCGTTTTTTGGAGGAATCCGCGATGCGAACGGGTACGAAGGTGGTGTTGGCAATAGCCGTCGTCGCCGGAATTACTGCATTGACCATGAGAACCGGTACGACGTGGGGGCAGTGCGATATCGTCATGAAAAATCTCGCCCTGCACTGTGGTTGGTGGCAGCTGTGGAAGCCGGTACCAATAGGCCTGATTCGGCACGGCGCGAATCTCGACACGTTACAAGACCGCGACAAGCTGCTTTGTCGCTGGGAGACGACATTCGTATTCGGCCTGCCACTTCCACGATCGGTTATTGTTCGGCCGATATGTAGCCGTCCACCGAATAAAGTATTGTTCAAACAACTGTCCCGGGCCTCACCGCCCGGGTAATCTTTTTGGAATTATCTTACCTCCCAACCTTTCGCCTTGACGGCATCGTAGATACTTTCCATTCTCTCGTTGGCATCGCCGTCGGTAAGCGTCTTGTCGAATGATTGGAAGACGAGACGGAACGCATACGATGTCTTATCGCCCTTGGTGAACTCGTCAAATTTCTCACTTCGGACAAGAAGCTCTCCCGCGTGCGTACGGATAACCTCAAGTACGTCTTCCGCCGTCGGCACCACTCGACCATGCTCGGGGTAAACCCACAGCGCAATGTCGCGAACGATGAACGGGTATTTTGAAAACGGCTGATATCGCTCCGTTCCCGAAATGGGTAAGTTTTCATATGTGTCGGCAACAACGGGTTCTAGAATTGTATCTGTACCCTTCCACGCGAAAGAGGTTGTACTGGGAGACATCTTTTCGGCTTCAAACTCAGCAACTTCTGTTAACTCTTTTTTACCTTGCCATACAGTCCCAATTTCAAAGATTCTTATTTGTTTAAGTCCCAATAAATCCTTGTTGGGCATATTCTTTATCAATGCCATTCTTAATCCATCACTCAAGTTTGTGCGCAGATATGGACGCAGGCCGTCAACCTTGTTGGCGATGACGCGCTCGCCTTCGTCGGCGAATACCGACGTGAAGACTTCCGAATATCCTTGTGAGATCAATTCTTCGCGCTTCTTCTCTGCCGCATAGAAATGCGCATTCACTTCCGGCTTCTTCGGCGATGGCGAAAGTTCGGTCGAAGGGACTTTGTCGTAGCCGACGATGCGCGCGACTTCTTCTATCAAGTCCTCAGGAATGACAAGGTCGAGGCGCTCAAACGGCGGTGTGACGGTGAATGTGTCATTTTCAGTATGATATATCATACTGAGCCTCTGCCAGACACCCTCAACTTCTTGCACCGAGAGCATCGTACCGAGTGCCGCGTTTATCTTCCCGAGAGCAACCACGACCGTCTGGTTTTCGCTCGGTCGCGCACGCTCTACCGCGATGTCCACAATTTCTCCGCCTGCAACTTCGCGCACGAGATTCGCGACTGCATGCACCCCGTATACGGCGAGGTCATCAGCCATTTCGTTTTCGAAGCGTTTCGCCGCTTCGGTGCGTTGATTGAACCGCTGGGCGGCCTTTCGCGTGTGAATGGGGTGAAATTTACTCGCCGAAAGCACCAGCTCCGTAGTTGAGTCGTTGAGTTCAGCAAGCATGCCGCCCTTTACGCCCCCGATATCCACCGCCTCACCGGAAGCGTTCATAATGACTGCCTCCTCACCGCTCAACTCGATTGACGCACCCCCCAAGAGACGAAGCTGCCCACCTTTCTTCGAAGTACGAATGCCGTACTGAACACCTTTGTCGCTCTTGAACGTAGCCGCATCAAACGCGTGTGTCGGCATGCCGATATCGAACATTACATAGTTCGTGGCATCGACGACGTTGTTTATCGAACGCTGACCGAGTACTTCAAGTCGCTCCTTGAGCCATGCGGGCGATGGTCCGATTTTGATTCCTTTCACATATGCAACAGCCGCGACCGGGGCGCGTAGGGTATCTTCAATTTTGAGTTCTATTGTTGAACCCGTTGATTCCGCGGGAAGAGACGTGCGTAGCGGGTCGGCCTTCATAGGCAATTCCAAAATTGCCGACAACTCCTTCGCTATGCCGCGATGCGAAAGGCAATCGTGCCCGCGATTCGGGGTCACCTTCACGTCCAAAACATCATTCTCAACACTCTCTATCTCAAACGCGTGAAAAGTAAGTGCGTCGGCAAGTGTCCGCGCATCGGGAAGCGGTTTTTCAAAAAATGTCTGTAACCAATTTCGCGAGATTTTCATATTCAGCCCGTTAGAGATAGAAAACGTTTAAGACGATTTTTGATGTATCGCTTTCCCATGCCAGTTTTTAAATATTTCTCGCGCGCATACGCGTCAGCTTGCTCCGTGCACGCCTCGTAGTACATCAGTTCGAACGGACGCCGTTTGGCTGTAGCAACCATTTGGCCACTGTTGTGCTGTCTTAAACGTTTTCGTAAATCATTTGTACACCCGGTGTACCATTTACCGTCAGATTTACTTCGGAGTACGTAAGTATAGTGCATAAGGAATCTCTAACGGGCTAAAATTGATTGATGAACCGTAGGTCGGCCGAGTGCATGTGGCGCACGTCGTCGATGCCCCAGCGCAAAAGCGCGAGGCGGTCGAGCCCCATGCCGAATGCAAATCCCTGATACTTTTCCGGATCCACGCCCGCATTTTTGAGTACCTGCGGGTGCACCATGCCCGCGCCCATCATTTCTATCCATTTATCGCGCAATTTAGCAGGTGCATTCTCGCCGGTGATGCGCATGTCCACTTCCACCGAGGGCTCGGTGAACGGAAAGAAGCTCGGACGAAAACGGATTTCTACCTGCGCACCTTTAAATAGTTCCTTGAAAAACCGTGCGAGCGTGCCCTTGAGGTTGGCGAGCGTTACGTCTTCCCCCACCGCAAGGCCTTCTATCTGGAAAAATTCCGCCTCGTGCGTCATGTCGGTAGCTTCGTTGCGGAAGACTTTGCCCGGCACAATGACACGATACGGCGGCTGAACACCCTTCTTCATCTGCGATTCCATGTAGCGGATTTGCACAGGCGACGTGTGCGTGCGCAACACCATCCCCGGCTCACCTTTGACGAAGAACGTGTCCTGCATGTCGCGCGCAGGATGGTCTTTGGGGACATTCAGCGCGTCGAAATTGTGCCACTCGTCCTCGAGCAGCGGCCCTTCCTCGAACGAAAATCCCATATCAAAAAAGATGCGATTTGCCTCGCGGATAAGGCTCGAAATCGGGTGTATGTGTCCTCTTTCCTGCATGAACGACAGTATATCCTGTTCCCCCCGCCCCAGGCGAGCGCGGCCACGTGTTTTGCCGTCTTCGCAGGGCCAACGCCGTCCCTTTCTGATTCAAGCGAGTGCGGGAGTACCCGTTGCCGTCTTCGCAGGGCCGACGGGCCCGAGATTGAGCGCTGCGACAGCAGTCGCAGACAGCGACGGCAACGGGTACTCCCGCCGAGCGCCCCTTTTTGGTATACTAGCCCACTATGTCGATAGGCGCCGGCATCACGTACGGTTTTCTTTTTGTGTCCCTCTATTTTGAGGTGTTTTTGCTCGTTGCATTCCTTGAGCGACGCTTTTCCCGAGCCCCACAGCGCGCAGTACTGAACGAGGCGACGCTTCCCACGGTCGCTGTTGTGGTGCCGTGCTTCAACGAGGAGAGCACCGTCGCGGGCACCGTCGAATCACTACTCGCGCTTCGATACCCGGCCGGAAAGCTCGAACTGATTCTCGTGGACGACGGCTCAAGCGACGGCACGCGTGCGGCACTGGAGCAATTCAGAAGCGACGCGCGCGTAAAGATATTCAGCAAAGAGAACGGCGGAAAACATTCGGCGATGAATCTGGGGCTTGAACACACGAACGCCGAACTTATCGGCTGTCTCGACGCCGATTCGGTCGTCGAACCCGATGCGCTCCTGCACATCGCACCGGTGTTTGAGAACCAACGGATTTCAGCGGTTACGCCGTGCATCTTTGTGAAAGAGCCCGAGACAATACTCCAGCACATGCAAAACGTCGAATACCGGCTCAGTATTTTCAACCGTTTCATTCTCGCGGCGATAGGCTCCGTCTTCATCACACCCGGCCCATTTTCATTCTTTCGCGCGAAGATTGTGCGCGAACTTGGCGGCTGGCGCTTCGCACATTCGACCGAGGACATGGAAATGGCTCTCCGCATGCAACACGAGGGGCACCTTATCGCCAACGCCCCACTCGCTATCGTGCATACCTCGACGCCGCGCACGCTTCCGGCGCTTTTCCGCCAGCGCGTGCGGTGGACCTACGGCTGGTTGCGCAACGCGGTGGACTACCGCCATATGATAGGCAACGGGAAATACGGCAACCTCGGCTTACTCGTCCTGCCCTCCGCGCTTATCTCCATCGCGGCGGGCATCTACTTCTTTTCCCGCATCGCTTGGAACGCGCTCATTTCGCTTCGCGAGGAAATCGTGCGCATACAATTTTCCGGCCTGTATCCGCACGCATCGTTTGACCTGTTTTATTTCAATACAAGCATGATGCTTTTTTTGGTGTTCGTGAGCGTGGCAATTATCCTTGCACTTATAAGCGCTGGCTCTTTCATCGGCACAGGCTCAAAGCGCCCTCCGCTCTCGACCCCGCTGTTTCTTCTTTTTTACAGCTTCCTCGTGCCGCTGTGGCTCGGAACTGCGGTTGTTCGCGCGGTTTTTAAGACTGGTGTAAGCTGGCGCTGAGTTCAGTTTGTAGTTATTAGTTGGGAGTTGTTAGATATTCAATTGAAAATCCCAAAGGCATACATTACTAAAAACTGACAACTAGCAACTAAAAACTATTCCTATGGAGCCGGCAGTAAATATGCGCACTGCGCGCTGGAGCAGTTATGTCGTCGCACTCCTCATCACGGCGGCTATTTTCGCTACCGCACTCTATGCATCCGATTACTTCAACAACCGCCGTATCGCCGAGATTCAAGCAACCCAGTCAAGTATTTCAATCGACATCCTTTCACTTGAGACGCAGTTCGACCTTCTCGCCGAGCACTCCTGTCAGGATATCTCCGAGAATTCGGTACTCTCCAGCGAGATACAGCCCGTCGGCCAACGGCTCGCGTATCTTGAGACGCAGAGCAACGTAGACCAGACGCAACTTACCGAGCTGAAGCGCTACTATTCACTGCTTGAAATAAAGGATTACCTCCTCATGCGGCAAGTCACCGCAAAATGCGGCCTCAAGCCCGTTTTCATTCTCTACTTCTACTCCAACAAGGGCGATTGCAAAGATTGCGAGGAGCAGGGCTACGCGCTCACGGGACTTTCGGAAAAGTACCCGCAGTTGCGTGTGTATTCTTTTGACTACAATCTCGACCTCTCCGCGCTCCGGACGCTCATTGATATCCACGACGTGAAAAATCAGCCGCCTGCGCTGATTATCAACGGCAAGACCTACTACGGCTTGCACACCATGAGTGACATTCAAAAGATACTGCCGCAACTCGCGACATTGAAAACTGCGACGAGTACGGCGACTTCGACGAAGAAGTAAATTCGGAGTCGGATCGCGAATTGAACTTGGCACCTTCTTTAGGTCTTGGCGTTGCGCTTTTGGACGTATAGTTTCCGCCAGAATCTTCCTTTCGTTCGATTCAGGTTGCGAAAGTGGACTGTCAGTGAATGGCAGTTCGGACAAACAACACGCAGGTTAGGTTCTTTATTGTTGGATGAGTCTCCGTCAACGTGGTCGACCTCTAACGGAACTCTGCTTGTGACCGGGTGGCGTTCGTGCCAACCACAAACGGAACACTTCTCGCCATGTGTTTCAATGAGGTAACGTTTCAAGTGAGCGGAAATGTTCTTCGTAGCAACGCGTGCGAGGCCTGACCGTGAGTTTGTTTTCCACTCTCGAATACACAGCTTGTACTGAAAGTCGGCCTGACACTTATTGGAACAATACTTTGCTTGCCATTTCTTAAGCTGACGGTGGCAATTCAGACAGCTGTTCATCGACTCAATGATAAACCACCCCTTGGCCAATAAAAGGTCTCTCTAATGTGTACAACTTGGAGCCGAGACCGGGATTTGAACCCGGGACCTGCTCATTACAAGTGAGCTGCTCTACCACTGAGCTATCTCGGCGTTCAGCTATTGTGCCCGTTGTCTGCTGTTGTATCAAGTCCGTTCCCATTTTTATGTTCTGACATCTGCTTGAGGAACTCCGAGCGCGGTTCGCGGCGCTCGAAGTGATGCTTGTGAGAGACCATGTCGGCAAGCCGATGCGCCTGCCGCTCGATGAAGCGGGCGGATGCCGCGGCTCCCAGCGCCGCTTCGTGTATCGCGAAATTGGAAAGACGCAGAAGCGCCGGCGGAAGCTTCTTGAGCTCGCCGCGGGAATTCTCGAGCCACGTCTTGAACTCGATCGCGCGCCCATCGGCGCGAATGCGCATGTCCTGTGCGACGACCCGCTGCTTCTTCTCCTCCCAATGTTTCAGACCAAAAAGACTCACGATGCCCAATAGCGAGAGAAAAAATATGACGATTGCAACTATCATGATTATTTTACCGAGAGGCGTTCGAAACGGACGATTTCCACCTTCTCACCGAATTTCTGGACCGCAGATTCAATGAGCTGCTTAATGGTGACGTTGCCATCTTTGACAAACGGCTGTTCAAGAAGTGTCTTCTCTTTGGCGAATGCTTCGAGCTTGCCTGTCAGCGCCTTTTCGCGACTTGCCTCGGGCAGACTTTCGACTTCTTTTGCAAAGACTTCGCGTGCGGCACGCAAATCACTCTCTTGTACGTCTTCGCGGGATTTAAATTGAGGATTCGTCGCGGCCACGTGCATAGCGATGTCGTACGCGAGTTTGCCGAATTCTTCGTTGCGGGACACGAAGTCGGTCTCGCACGCGAGAACGACAACACCGACGACGGTTCCGCCCGCGTGTGTGTAGGCCGCGACGGTGCCGGCACCGAGTGTACGGTCTCCCTTCTTTGTCGCGATAGCAGCCGAGGACTTGCGGAGGATTATCTTCGCCTTCTCCATATCGCCGCCCGCCTCTTCAAGCGCCTTTTTGCACTGCATGATGGAGACACCGGTCTCGTCGCGGAGTAATTTGATGGTGTCGGTGGTGATTGCCATAGTAAAAAATGGTGCCGATGTATCGGCTGTGTATCTAGTATATCATTAACTACTTTTGTGCACCTGCAACCGGCTGCGGCGCGCGCTTGCCTGCTACGTAGCTCTCTGCAATCGCTTCAGCCACGAGACGAATGCTTTTCACCGACGTGTCATTTGCCGGTACGGGATACTGCACGCGCGCAAAGTCACAGTCGGAATTGGAAAGGCCGACGACGGGAATGCCGAGCTGATTGGCCTCTTTGACCGCCGTTTCCTCGTGGCGGGTGTCAATGACGAAGAGCGCGCCCGGGAGGTCTGTCATGGACACGAGTCCGCCGAAACGGCTGAGCAAATTCTCAATTTCGCGGTCAATGAGCAGGCGCTCTTTCTTGGTGTATTTCTCGAGCTCACCTGATTCGCGCTCTGCCATGAACTTCTGGAGACGGTCGATGCGCTTTCGTATATTCTTGAAATTGGTGAGCGTCCCGCCTATCCAGCGGCCCGCGACATACGGCATGCCGATGCGGTCGGCGACCTCTTTCACGATTGCGAGTGCCTCGTTCTTGCCCCCCACGATGAGAAGCTGTTTGCCGCCTGATGCGAGCGAACTCGCAAATTCCTGCGCGGTCGTCAGGCGCTTCCCGGTCAGTTCGAGGTCGAAGATGTCGGTGCGGTCCTTGGTGCCGAAAATGAATGGGGCGGCGGTAGGGTGACGGCGCGCTCTGGGAAATCCGAAGTGCGCTCCGGCCTCGAACAAGGTCTTGATATCGGTTGTCATGTCGGCAGATACTAGCAAAAACCGCATGTGGGCGCAAGACGCGCCCGTTTTATTCGTTCAAATCGTTGTAGTCGTTTCGTTTTTCTCGTTTACAACGATTAGAACGCTTACAACGTTTGCAACTCCCCGGAGTCTGCTTTCGCCAACGCCTGCAAAATATCGCCAATCCCGCCTCCCATGATTTTCTCCACATTGGACCACGATTCTTTGATGCGGTGGTCGGTGATGCGGTCCTGCGGGAAATTGTAGGTACGCACCTTCTCGCTGCGGTCGCCCGTACCTACCTGTGACTTGCGCTCGGCCGCGCGTTCGCGCGCCTCGCGCTCGTCCTGCTCCTGCTGGATGCGGCTCGTGAGTAGTTTCAGGGCCTTTTCCTTATTCTGCGCCTGCGAGCGCTCCGAGGTGCATTTCACGTCAATACCGGTCGGTTTGTGGATGATACGCACGGCGGTTTCCACCTTGTTCACGTTTTGCCCGCCGGCGCCGCCCGAGCGACTGGTCTCGACTTCGAGGTCGCTGGGATTTATTTCTATCTTCGTACGTTTGTATATCGGGAGGATGGCGACGGAGGCGGTCGAGGTGTGGATGCGACCCTGTTTTTCGGTGGCCGGTACGCGTTGGACGCGGTGCACGCCGGTCTCGAATTGCAATTCGCGGTACACGTTCTCGCCTTTTATTTCGAACTGCGCTTCCTTGTAGCCGCCGAGTGCGCCGCGCGATTCGTCGAGCGATTTGAACTTCCAACCCTTTGCCTCGGCGTAGCGGAGATACATGCGGGCGAGCTCCTCGGCAAAAAGCGACGCCTCTTCGCCGCCGACACCCGCGCGCACTTCGAGCACGACCTCATTCGGCCACTCGCGCTCATTGGGATTACCGACGATTTTCTGCATCTGCTCCATCAGCGTGTCTTTCTGTGCAGCGATATCGGCAAGCTCCTTTTCGGCTAGCTCTTTCATCGCAGGGTCCACTTCCATGAGCTCCTCGGCGTCCTTCTCCGACTGTGTAAGACGCTTCCACTCAACCACCAAATACGAAAGCCGCGGGTCGTCCGCGTATTCATCCGGGTTGATGGTTTTTTGTTCTGCCATAGGTGTAAGTATACGCCGCGCCCCGCCAAAGGCGGGGCGCGGCGAACAGTGTCGTTACTTGGATTTCTTGGAAGTCGAAGCCTTCGAGAGGCGTGTCTTGAACTTCTCGACGCGGCCGGCGGTATCGATGGTCTTGGATTGGCCCGTGTAGAACGGGTGCGAGGCCGAGGAGATTTCTATTTGGACAAGCGGATATTCTTTCTTATCTTCCCATTTGTCGGTTTTTTCCGTGGCGATGGTCGAACCAATGAGAAAACGCTTGCCCGAGGTGACGTCTTCAAAAATGACCTGTCTATAGTCTGCCGGATGAATATCTTTTTTCATGCTGTGCCCGTCCGTAGCCTTCTTTGACCTTCGTAGCTTTAGCGAAGGAGGTGGCGAAGGAGGGTCGCGAAAGAGTACCATATAAGCCCCCGTTTTAATACTTGACTTCTCTCATCTAGATGCTATAATTACAGGTAGTCTGGAGGAACGGCCTCCTGGCGCTACGGAGCTACGCCCATGAAATTGAAATTGCTCGTTGCCGCTACCCTGCTCGCCGTCTCGACTTTCGCCTTGCCGGCCCAAGCCGGCCAGTACACACTGAAGTGCATCGGTGGCATCGACTACTTCACCGATGTCTACCGCACGGCGTTCGGTGGCAACCTCAGTCTCGACGACACGCCGGAAATCGTGAGCGTCTCATGCAACGGCAAGCAGCACGACACGTACACGCTGCGAGGGTTTCCCGGAACGTACGTGTCGCTTGATCGCCTGCACGGCGCAATCACCGCAATCAAGACGACCATCCAGAGCGGTGCACTCGCGACAACCGACGTCGCCAACTGGCCACCGGCCGTCAAGTTCGTCAACGACGTTCTGCAGCAAATCGCTGCCGCCGAAAAGACGCGCAAGGCCGCGCAAGCCGGTAAATCGCCCGGCATGCTCGACCAGAAGCACTGATCGCCGACGACCTCCACTTGAACCTCCGCCGGGGAATACCCTCCTCGGCCGACGACCCCTGCATGCTCGCAGTGGGTCGTCTTCTTTTTAAGAGTCCAGGTATTTACCGCCCATCAAGAATGTTGATGTCCGCTTGATATGTTTCGGCATACTCCATGACACGGGTGCCGTAAATCGCGTTTGCCGGCTTGCTCCAATTGCTACCGGCAAAATATTTGAGCGCGGCCTTCCGCTCGGCCGCAGGTGTTCCCCCGTCCGCACCGTTATCAGCCATCAGAAGCGCCGTCGCGAATATCGCCGTGCGGGCGCTCCACGGGTCGGGAGGATTTTGTCCGGTAATGTTCGCAAGCCTGTTTTTATAGAGCATCCACGTGGAGGGAATAAACTGCGCAGGCCCCATGGCGCCACCGTACCCGACGGACTGCGGGCAAGAAACTACCTGCGAGTAGGGGTTGATGCCGAGTTCATCTGTTATCGCCAGAAACGGGTCCACATCGCGATCGGGTTTCATCACCTTGGCGATTATACGGTTGGTGTTCTTCCCCTTTCCGTCCCCCTTGTTGGGAGAGTTGGTCAAGAGACACTGGCCCACGTTCTCACCGAGATTCGTCTCCTGACGAAGGACGGCGAGCGTGAGTGCCGCGCGCACTCCCGTCTTCACCGACGCCTCCTTTGCATACTGATACGCGGTACCGAACGGAATTGCCGCAGAGTCACGCAGACCGAACAGCGCTGCGCGTATGGCGGCCGCTTGCTTCTGTTTATCGGCAATTATCTGCTGATAGGTTTTCTCCTGCCCCTTGGTCTGCGTGAGGATAGTTTGTTTTTCCTTTTCGTCGTTCTGCACCGCTTGTTTTGCAATCACTTGCGCGGTCCGCACCTGCTGCGCTTCTACATGCTTCTCCTCCAGCGCCTGTTTGCGCGCGGCAAGATCGGAGCGTAGCACTTCCATCTGCGTGAACGAGTCACTGAGTGCCTTCTGCAATGTTTCGAAATTATCTATCTCCTGAAAAATATCCGAAATGGAGCCGGAGGACAGGAGGAGTGTCGCCATCGGGATGTCGTCAATCTGCCGCGTTTGCCGGAGTATCTGTGCGAGGGATTTTTGTCCCGCCACCATTTTGCTGTCGACCTGCTTGATGGCCGCTTGTTTGCCTGAAATGTCGCCTCCTATCTTTTTGAGCGTCAGATCGGTTTGTTTGATTTGCAGCTGGGCGGTTTTTATCTTGTTGTCGAGAATACTGATATCGCGCTCGAGCGTCGTGCGCTGTTTTTGCAGGTCGGTAAGCGTGCCTTGATTATTGGCGATATCACTCTCTATCTGGTCGAGCTGGGCTTGGAGCGCGGCACGCTCCTGCACATTGGTCGTCTGCGCGTGCGCGGGTGAAAACGAATACAGTGTGAATACGCACAGCAGCAATAAAAAAAGAAAGCCCGAACGCATACAGTTCACTCCAGTATACCAAGCGGCCCCCCCCGGGGGGGGCCCGCTTCATGAATTTATTTCAGTTACTCGGCTTTCGACTTGGCCTCTGTTGCGGCGGGAGCGGCTTCTGCGCCCTCTGCGGGTGCCGCGCCTTCTGCGCCTTCCACGGCTGGTGCGACGACCGGCTCTTCAATCTTCTCTTCGACAAACGCGGTGACTGAGACGACGGTCTCGTGCGCGTCCGTAATCAATGTGGCGCTCGCCGGCAATTTGACCTGTGCGGCCGTAATGTGGTCGCCGACGTTCTCGAGAGCGGAAATGTCAACGGGAAGATTGTGCGGCAGTTCGGCGGGCGCGACCTCGATTTCGATTTCATGCATCGCTTTGACCACGATGTGTCCGGCTTTCTCCGCGGGCGCCTGGCCTTCGAATACGAGCGGAACTTTAATCGTAATTTTCTTGCCCTTTTCAAGCACGTAAAAATCCGCGTGCAAGAGGGCACTGGTCACGGGATGGAATTGCACATCGTGAATGAGCGTGTCTTTGCCTTCGCCGATGCCAGTGAGCGTGATGATGGTGGTTTCGCCCGCCTGCTTCCAAATGGAGCTTAGTTTGCGGCCATCAACGACGACGGCCGTGGATGCTTCTTTTGGGCCGTAAAATACCGCGGGAACAGCACCGCGCCCGCGCAGCGCTTCTGTCGACTCTTTCGAATCGCGTGGTTTGACTTCCAATGTCAGCGTCATGGCCCCGTAGTATACGGATTTGGGCGTATATTGCAATCTCTCGCCAAGAGAGTGCCTCACTGCAGGGCGAACAGTCTGACATAGCGCTCGGTCGCTTGCTTCACTCCCTCGACGCCTGGCGCGAGGAATCGGTACGGCGCGATTTCATCGGCGTCTTTCGCAAGTCCCGCTTCAATACCCTTGCGGTAGGCGACGCGGATATCGGTGTTGATGTGTACGAGCGCTATGCCCGCTTTGACCGCCGCGACAAAATCTCCGTCGCTCGAGCCGGAGCCCCCGTGCAGGACGAGCGGCACGCCGGCGGCTTCGCGGATTTCTTCGATGCGCTTCGTGTCGATGCGCGGCATTGCGCCGCTTTTGAGGCGCCCGTGGAGCGTGCCTACTGCAGGTGCGAGCAAATCCACGCCGGTCTCGCGGACAAACCGCGCGGCTTCGTCGGTGGTAGTGAGAGCGGCGTCCACGTCGTCGGGTACTTTGTCGAGAAGTTTGCTCGACGTGCCGATGCGGCCTATCTCGCCTTCCACAAGTACTTCGCGCCCGCACGCACGCGCATACGCGACCGCCTCGCGCGTCTGTGCGATGTTCTCATCAAGCGGCAAGTGACTTCCGTCAAAAATGACGGCATCAAATTCCGCATCTATCGCCTCTTTCACCAACTCCACCGAATAGGTGTGGTCGGCGTTGAGGTAGACAGGCACGCCGGATGCGCGGGCAGAGGCGACGAGTGCCGCAAGCGCGCGCACGCCAAAGAATGCACGTTCGCCCTCGGATGCGCCGACGACGACCGGCATCTTCGCGGCGACGGCGGCCGCGACGATTGCGTTGAACTGATTGGAGTCGGAAACATTGAAATGCCCGAGCGCTATACCCTTCTCCCGCGCCCCTTCTATCGCCTCCCGCAAGGTTTGCATGACAATAGTATACAGCAGAACGGACCGTCTCGACGATATCAAGACGATCCGCTTCTTGTGCATTTCGTATGCTCTTTGTATGCCCGCAGGAACACCTGCGCGGTAAAGAACGATACAAGAAAGTGACCCTCGATGCCTTTCATGTGAATCTCAAAGAGGTTCGGGTGGAAGTGTTCGCTCTCGAAAGCGCCGCGAAGCTCCGGTGCAAATATCGCCGCCTCGCTCATACTTTGGTACCTGAACAGTATCTTCACGGCGATTGCCTTCGGGTCACGTGCTCCGGCCAAAAGCGCCGCGCGCAGATGTCCGACGCGGAGTTGGGCAAGTATCTTTTTGCTACTCAACAAATCGTAGAGGTGAACACCGCCGCCCCTCTGCAACCGGCCAAACGCCGAAGCTGCCGGCTCGGCGCTCCCGTCACGCACCCACTTGAACTCTCTGGTCCACGCGTCTTGTCCAAACATATACGTCTTCTCCTTGTGCTCGCGACACTATACAGGCCCGCATTCCGGACGCCAATCGGCGCGTGATAAACTGTCCACATGAATCCCGTTAGAAATAGTGGACGGCGAGATTCGTGACCCATGACAACGGACATTACGAGTAATAATCAAATAGGCTACGGGAGCATATTTAGTTTCCGCGCCCTATTTCTAACGGGATGAAATACGACTTTGTCACCATCGGTGACATCACGACGGACGCCTTTATCAGGCTGAAAGACGCCGAAGAGCACGTCTTTCACCACACGCGAGAACTTTGCCTGCGCTTCGGCGACAAGGTCCCGTTTGAAGAAATGATAGAGGCGCGTGCCGTCGGCAACGCCGCCAATGCCGCCGTCGCCGCCCATCGCGTCGGACTCTCCTGTGCCCTCATTGCGCGCATCGGCGACGACGAGAACGGCCGGCACTGCCTTGAGACTTTGCGCGCGCAGGGCGTATCCGACGAGTACGTCGAGAAACAACCGGAGTTCCCTACCAACTACCATTACGTCCTCTGGTTCGGCGCTGAACGTACCATTCTCGTGAAGCAAGCGCCCTTCACGTATTCGATGCCCGCCTTCGAGGCGTCGCCGCGATATCTGTACCTCACGTCGCTCGGTGAAAGCGCGCGCGAGTTCCACAACGAGGTCGCCGCCTATTGCGCGGCACATCCGGAAACGAAACTGGTCTTCCAGCCGGGTACCTTTCAGATAAAACTTGGTGCCGAAGCGCTGAAACATGTCTATGCGGTCACCGAAATATTTTTCTGCAACAAAGAGGAGGCGCAGATTATCCTCAAGACCGAAGAAACGAATGTGAAGAAACTCATGGAAGGCATCCGCGCACTCGGACCGAAAACAGTCGTGGTGACCGACGGACCAAACGGCTCCAACATCCTCGACGAAAGCGGGGCATGGCATATGCCGATGTATCCCGACCCCGCGCCGCCGGTATCACGCACGGGCGCGGGCGACGCGACGGCCTCGACGACGACCGCATACATTTCGCTCGGCATGGCCCCGCACGATGCGCTCCTGCGCGGCATGGTCAACGCCGCCTCGGTCGTTCAGGGCATCGGTGCGCAGGCAAAACTGCTCACAAAAGATGAGATAGAGGCGTGGTACGCCAAGCGCCCCGCCGATTTCAAAGCGACCGCGCTGTAATGTTCCCGAAGCGGTTCGAAACGGCACGACTGTTGTTCCGTGTCTTTAGAATATACGAATGCATATCAACGGGATATATTTTCTTACCCTTTTCCTTGTTGTACGCGGCGTTGTTGCTGTCAACTTTCTTCGCTGCGACAAGGTAATCGGGTTCTGTGAGACGCGCCCGCTCCGCCTCCGGTGCCTTTGCATACGCGACAACGGCATCTGTATAGATTTTGAATGCATCGATAGCATCCGCCGGCCGATGGTGAGCTGCCGCCAAGAATTCTTCGGCAAATCCCGCAGGAATGAATGCTCCGGCGGCGTTCAATGCTTTTGATCTCTCCGGCCCGAGCAGCCGCACACCGTAAGCGATGTTGTACACGGCGAAGAGGTACGCCGCGACGTGATGCTGATTCCCTTTCAAGTCGGTAAGATCCGCCGGTAGTTTTTGTGCGGGAGGAAGAAGCTTATTGATGACAGACGCCCCCTGAAAGTCCTCTTCACGAGCTCCTTTCTTTCCGATTCTATATTTTTCCTGCAGGACATGCGGAGTAAGCTGATATGCACCGAATGAAAGCAATTCCGGGTCTGGGTCGTGCCGAGCAGGAACTAGATGAAAATAATCACGCCCGTAATATCGCAAAACTACGTCCATGACATCTAGAGGCAGTTGCGTGTCCTTTCCGGTCGTGGGCATGAGCTCAGTAAGGATATACGACAGCATCGTGTCCGCGGTCATGCTTCCCACCATATCTTTCACGAGCTTCATCTGCTCCATGTCGAGATTCTTAAATTGCGGCAAAGTCTTAAGGGCGTTCATATTGAGCGCGGAGCGCACTCCTGTAATGCAGGCCTGTATACTCAATCGATATTTCTCGAGTGTGGTCTCATTTGGGTGTTCCGGGTCATACGAGAGAAAAAGCTTTTTGATATTCGCGAGCTGCTCGGGTGGATACAAGCCACGTTTCTGATGTATCCGTTCTAGTTTTTCTTTCCATAGCTTCGATAACTGCGTATGCGGGTCAATAGTGACCTCAGCTTTTGCCTCTGTGATACCGAGCATCATTTCGTAGTCGCCGCCAAAAGCGAGAGGTGTGGGGGTACTTTTGTCGGCAATCTTCCGGTACACCACGCGCTCTGCAAGGCGACCAAGTTTTACAGTCTTCGGGCGCGGTTCGACTTCGAGAAATTTTAGCGGTTCGTCCGGTATCGCCTCTTTTAATTTTTTTGATTCATCGCGAATCTCATTGTCGCGACGCTCCGTCTCCTTTGGCAACTGGGCAATGGCCGCGAGACCCGCCGCGGCCAGACCCGCTATAAGCGTACGGCGCGACAGTATCGGTGTCTTCTCTTCCGGTTTCTTATGCCAACGCTCGTCGGGACTCATTTTCATGACGTTTTTCGTTGCGATACTTTCTTGACCGCTGCGACGATGTGCGACACGCCGAGTCCGTAGTGTTCGATGAGCTCTTTGGGCGTGCCGGATTGGCCGAATTGGTCGCGGACACCGACAAATTCCTGCGGCACGGGACAAGCCTCCGCGAGCAATTCCGCTATCGCGCTTCCAAGTCCGCCGGCGATTTGATGTTCCTCGACGCTTACGACTGCGCCCGCCGCGCGCGCTTCGCGCACGATGGTTTCTTTGTCCAATGGTTTGATGGTGTGCACGTTCACGACACTGACAGCGATACTCTCTTTTTCGAGCGCCTGCGCGGCGAGAAGCGCGTTGTGTACCAGCGGCCCCGTCGCAAAAATCGCAACTTTCGGCGAGTCGCTCTTCCACAACACATTCGCTTTCCCCATTTCAAAGGGTGTATCGGCGGTCGTCATGAGCGGTGTCTTGTCGCGCGCGAGCCGGATATAGACGGGTCCGTCGTACTTTGCGGCGGCAAGCGTCGCCTTGCGCGCCTCTTCCGCATCGCACGGCGAAATGACCGTCATACGCGGCTGAACGCGCATGAGCGCGATATCTTCGAGTGCCTGATGCGTCGCGCCGTCGGGGCCGACCGAGACTCCCGCGTGTGAGCCGACTATTTTTACCGGAACATTATTGAGCGATATCGTGGTGCGGATTTGCTCGTTGTTGCGCCCCGGCGAGAATGTCGCGTACGAAGTGATAAAGGGAATTTTGCCGTACGCCGCAAATCCCGATGCAAGCGCCGCGAGATTCTGCTCAGCGACACCCACTTCCACATAGCGCGCCGGATATTTCTTTGCAAACGCCTCCATGCGGGTACTCTCGGTAAGGTCGGCACACAGCGCGACGATACGCTCATCGGCATCAGCCGCTTCCACAAGTCCTTTGCCAAATCCCTCGCGTGTCGGCGAGATGTCCGGCGTGTCAAATATATTCGCGGTAAGTTTGGCGTCGGGATTAATCATATATCCAGCAGCTTAAGACCGATGGCTTCGTCCAACTTTCTTGAGACAACTACATCGAGAGGAGTGAGATATATTTCCAATGTAACAGCGACGAATGCTTCTTTGATATGCGCACCGATACATTCGCACGTCGCGTCACAGCGTGAAAGCACCGCGTGTGCGTGAATGAACGGCTTTCCATCGACGAGCGCCACATTGCCCTGCATCGAAGCGACTTCAAACACTCCCGCCTCATCTGCCTGTGCGTTGCACGCAGACAGGTCGCGGAAGAAATACTCTTTTTTCCCGAGGTCGTAGTACCCTATCTTGACGCGTTCCACTGCGCCGATTCCTTGAAAAACGCCGGCGATAATTTTGTTTTCCGCGCAAAATGCAGTCAGCGTCTCAATAACATTCTCGCCCCGCGCGAGAACAATAATGATGCCTTTTTCTGTTTTTGTGTATTTCATACTATTGCCTATAACCTAATCCCTACAACCTATCACTGGTGTTCGCTCGTGATTTTCCCCTGCATGGTACGCAGTTCATTGAGAAATGCGGCCGCCTCGTCTTTGCTTGGCGGTTTGCCGTGCCAGCGGTAGTCGCGCTCTATTTCGCGAATGCCTTTGCCCGGAATGGTGTGCGCGATGATGACCGTCGGTTTTTCGTATATTGCCGCCGCCTCGCCGCAGGCCTGGATGAACTGGGGAATATTATGGCCGTCCACTTCCAGCACATGCCAGCCGAAGCTCTCGTATTTTTCTCGGAACGGCTCAAGCGGCATGATGGACTCGGTGTAGCCGTCTATTTGAATATTGTTGCGGTCAACGATGCCGGTGAGATTGGAAAGTTTGTTCGCACCCGCAAACATCGCCGCTTCCCAGAGATTGCCGCAGTCGTGTTCGCCGTCGGACATGACACAATAAATCCGAACATCGCGCGAACTAGAGTTCCTTGCCTCGTTAGAGAACGAAGTCTCTCTAACGGGGATGCGCGAGGCATATGCCATGCCGGCGGCCTGCGAAAGACCGCTCCCGAGCGGGCCCGATGTCGTCTCCAATCCGGGTAGGCGCTCGCGCTCGGGATGTCCCTGCAGTCGCGAACCAAACTTGCGAAGTGTCAGACACTCCTCTACCGGGAAATATCCGGCGTGTGCCATCACCGCATAGAGCACCGGTGCGATGTGCCCGTTGCTCAGTATCAAACGGTCGCGCTCCGGCCAATCGGGATTCTTGGGGTCGTGCCGCAGGACGCGGAAGTAGAGTGCGGCAAAAATATCCGCCATACCCAAAGGGCCGGCCGTGTGTCCCGAACCCGCCGCAACGAGCATTTCAATGATTGTCTGACGAATTGCAAGCGCTTTTGTCTCAAGCAATTTCACTTCGGCATCAGAAAGAGCGTCCATACAATAAGTATAGCAGTTTTTAGTTTTGAGTTTTTAGTTTTGAGTCTCTCATCCCGCTAAAAACTAAGAACTATCAACTCAAAACTGCGCCCCGCGGCACGCATCCGCGCATCGCCCGCTCATGTATTTGTGCATATGTTTTTTCCGGATTCGAACTTTCGGCAAGCACGTGCCCGACAATGAGCCTGTTGGCGCCCGCCCGCACGAGCTCCTCCACGGTCGCCTCCGACACCCCGCCGTCCACGCACACCATGAGGTCCGGATACATCGCGTGCAATTCTTCCACCCGAGAGAGCGCACGCTCGTCAAATGCGCGTCCTTGCAGACCGATGTCCGCGATAGACATAAGGTGGATGAAATCGCATGCGTCGATTATTTCTTCAATAGAAGAAAGAGGTGTGTCAATCTTGAGTGCCAATCCCACTTCCTGCGCGCCGGCGGCGCGATACGCGGAAAGTGCCGCGCGGAGCGAATCATCGTCATCAAATGCCTCACGGTGTACCGTCAGGCGCTTGAAGCCGGCGCGCGCAAATTTCTCCCCCAATTCGATGGTGGCATATGCCATGAGATGCGCTTCGAGCGACAACCCGGCGGGTATGTTCACCGCGTCACGGAATGTATCGAGCTCCTGCAGTTGCAGAGGCTGGCGGAATGGCCACGTGGTCTCGGACTCGAAACGGCCGTCGTCGATGTCGACATGCAACCACTTAGCGTAGCCTGCAACGAGTGTCCCGTAGGATTCAATGTGTGCGACATCCAGCGGTACCACCGACGGAATAATCTGCGGGTCGCACAAATACTTCATCCCGTTAGAGACAGGAAGCAACTACGCTTCCCGCTCGGCTATGGGCTGATAATCCGACCAGCGATATCCTCTGTACTCCAAAAGAAATACGGCCTTGTCTTCCGCAGTCTCTAACGGGATTCATGCGGAAAAGTGTATCACGTGCCGTACCGCTATTTAGAGCGCGGTCACCGTCGTGCAGCTGTTTTCCTGACAGGTAATTAATTTAAGATCCCCTGACGAGTACGCGGAAATCCGGAACGAGACACCCGTCGTCTGGATGGATGCGGCATTGAGCGCGCTGTTGTTGCATGCCGTTGCAGAGCCGGCACCCGCCGTGACGGTCCCGTTGCAATAAATCCAGCCGGCCGGCAGAGCGGTATACGTAACCGCATTTCCCGTACATATTGCACCTCCTCCGCCGTTGATAGTCATCGTGGGAATGTTGATGGCGGAAAAATCATTGACGCATACCACCATCGCCGTTTGCATGCCGTGCATCGCCCCCTGTGCCGCAGCAATGCGGCCTTTCCCGCGGGCAGTGCCCAATGAAGACAAGATGACCGAGGAAAGCAGGCCGATAATCGCAACGACGACAAGGAGCTCAATGAGCGTGAAGCCGCGACGTGTATGCATCATATGTGCATATATAGTACACCCCGGAGCGCTTGGTTTACCACCCGCTGTGTATTAACAAAAGCCCGCGACGAGCGGGCTTTTGTTGTTCACGTGGTCAGATATAGGACTAGAGAGCTGTCGCAGTCGTGCAGCTGGCCTCCAAACACGTAATACTCTTCAAGTCGGCTGACGAGTAGGCTGCGACATTGAACGAGACGCCCGCGCTCGAAGCGAAATACAAGCTGTTGTTACAGACCAACGCCGTTCCCGCGCCCGCGGTCCCCGGCGATGCCGCGGTGCAGTAAATCCATCCCGAAGGAAGAGCCGGATAGGTGGCCGAGCTTCCGGCGCACACGGCACTGCCGGCAACCGGAGAAGCAACCGCTACGGAATCATTGAGACATGAGGCCGCCGCAGTCTGAACGCTGTGCATCGTTTCCTGCGCCGCCGCAACGCGACCCTTGGTGCGGGCGCTGGAGAGCGAAGCGAGAATCACTGATGACAAGAGGCCGATAATGGCGATGACGACGAGAAGTTCGATGAGGGTAAAGCCTTTCTGATGGGTTCTTGTGGACATATTCACATTAAATAAATTTAGTAATCCTTAAAGTACGTTGGTCGAGTTGCATGTCGGCCACAAGACCAGTATACGTCACTCTGTCTGCTTACACCCCACGACTGTGGATAGGCATGCGACGCTCACGAGATTTCGTCCAGCCGTGCCGTGCGGCGCACATGCCGCACATCGTCCGAAAAGCCCGTGTTGAGCCACGATTTGACGACCGCCCGCGCCTCGTCGGCGGCAATGAATCTGGCGCCCAGCGACAGCGCATTGGCATTGTTGTGCTCCCGTGTCGAGGTCACGATATCCAACTCGTTACCGGCGATGTCTGTTTGGTTCTTCGACGCGGCACCGTAGTACAGAGCGCAACGGACACCCTTGAACCGGTTCGCCGCCATCGCCTCACCTTGCCCGGATGCCCCGATAACAATCGCTCTGCTGTCGAGGCCGGCGGCGGCATCTTTGGCGAGCTTGCGCGCGGCACGCGCGATGATGTCGGGATAGTCGTCGGACGAATCGGGTGTGAGCGCGCCGCAGTCTTCCACTTCGCGACCCAGCTCACCGCGCACGTAATTTAAAAGTTCGCTCTTGAGTTTGAAGCCCGCATGGTCCGCGGCGAAGTAAATCTTCATAGTTTTGAGTTCTTAGTCTTGAGTTTTTAGTTGCGGATAGATGCCGTTAATTTTGTCAGCATGCGCTGCACCTCGTCGAGCAGTCCGAGAGCCTTCGCATAGTGTACCTGCGGATACTCTTCTTTGGCAATGAGTAACTGTGTCTCAAGCTCCGCCGAAGAACCGGCGGCGATACGTAAAAATTGGGTGAAATCTTTATGAGTGCCACGTTTAGACCCTTCGGAAATATTCGACGGAATCGAGACCGCACAACGCCGCATTTGACTTGATAATGCAAACTCTTCGTGCTTCGGAAAAGCCTTGGTTATCCGATAAACTTCTCTTACGAGTTCCATTGAACGTTGCCAAACAACGAGATCCTTGAATGAGCGTGACCCTGTCATGTCTTCCTAAAAACTAGCAACTTAAAACTACAAACTATCTAGAGCCTCTTCGACACTTCAAGAACATGTTCGAGCAAAGTATGTGTATAGCCGGCCTCATTGTCGTACCACGCGAGCACCTTCACAAGAGTGCCGTCGACAACGCGCGTCATTTGGAGGTCGGCTATCGCGCCGTAGGGCTGGCCCAAAATATCGGAAGAGACAAGCGGCTCTTCGGTGACGGCAAAGACGCGCTTCCACCGGTCGGTAGCCGCCGCCGCTCTCAGCGCATTATTCACCTCCTCTACTGTAGTGGGGCGCTTCGGGACGAACGTGATGTCTACTATAGAGCCGCTCACAACGGGAACGCGCACGGCGATGCCGTCGAATTTGCCTTTGAGAGAGGGGTACGCGAGCGCGGTCGCCTTGGCGGCGCCGGTCGAGCTGGGCACAAGATTGGCGGCGCCGGCGCGGCCGCGACGGAAGTCGTCAGCCGCCGGTGCATCGACTATCGCCTGCGTCGCGGTGTAGGCGTGTGTCGTATTCAAAAGTGCGCGCTCAATGCCGATTGCTTCGTCAAGAATTCCAATAAGCGGAGAAGCGGCGTTCGTCGTGCACGAAGCGTTCGAGGTGATGTCGCAGGTGCCGAATTTCTCCTCATTGGCACCGATGAGAATGGTCTCCGCACCGCCATCAGGCGAGCTCCCCTTCATGGGCGCGGTAATGACCACCTTTTTCGCGCCCGCATCGATGTGCGCGTGCGCCTTTTGTGCGTCGGTGAAAAAGCCCGTGGACTCGAGCACGATATCAATACGCATGTCACGCCACGGGAGCTTCGAAGGGTCGCGCTCGGAAAGCACCGGAATGTTCTTGCCGTCGACGACGAGAGACTTGTCCGCCGAGGACACCGAAAATGCCGCGCGACCGTACACGGTGTCGTATTTCAATAGATAGGCGAGATTCTCCGGTGACGTGAGGTCGTTGACCGCAACGATTTCAATACCGGCGCGAGCGTGCGCGGCCTGACTGCGAGCACCGCTCAGGCAGGCGCGCATAAATCCCCTGCCGATTCTCCCGAAACCATTAATTGCAATTCTAGCCATTGGCCGATTCTACCATCTCAAACCGCCTCACTTATATGCTCCGCTGTCCCCAACAGAAAACACGGCAAGGCCTTGCCTTGCCGTGTCTTCTGTACAATGGCAGGATGAGTGAGAGACCGATTCCCTTCGCGCCCGGCGAATATTTTCATTGTTTCACCAGAGGTGTAGATAAGCGCAAGATTTTTATGGAGGAAAATGACTGTGAGAGATTTCAGGCGCTGCTCTATACCTGCAACAGCACAGAGCCTATTCACATCAGCAATCTCAACCACCCGGCACGGCAAGGCCTTGCCTTGCCGTATGTTATGACGCGTGAACGTGGAGAGCAATTGGTGGATATCGCCGCATACTGCCTCATGCCAAATCACCTGCACCTGCTCCTGCGTGAAATAGACTATGGCGGTATATCTTCTTTTATGCAAAAAGTTGGCACCGGGTATACCATGTTCTTCAACAAGAAATACGAGCGGACCGGCGCGCTCTTCTCCGGAAAATTTAAGGCTGTTCATGTCGGATCTGATGCGCATTCGCGGCGTGTGATCAACTATATTCACGCCAATGCTGCTGAACTCTATGAGCCCGGTTGGAAAAAGGGCATGGTTCGCAATGTAAAAAAACTCAAAAATCAACTTTTAGCGTATCCGTATTCGAGTCTTATCGATTATGAGGGTAAGGAGCGCCCGCAGGCAAGAATTCTTGCCAAAGACGCTGCGCGGGAATTGGCGGATGCGGTGCCGAGTTTCAAAGCGCTCCTCGATGATGCCCGCGCATTTTACAATTACGAAAAAAACACGCTGACCGAGCTCGAAGGGTAAAGACCACTACCGAGAAACACGGCAAGGCAAGGCCTTGCCGTGTTTGAATGTACCAGGTGTAGTGTGGATAAGTTCATGAAGATACCGACTGATATGCAACAATCGCACACATATGTGGGGTCAATGGCGACACAAGCTCGCGTCTATCTTATTTATAGTGTCGTTTCTCCTTGCGCCAGGACGTGCCGCCACAGCGGAAATGATTGCGCCACCACCGCCCACCCCCTCTTCGGATACATATGCGACGCACGCAAGCATTACCATCGCCAATGAAATCCCACGACTCGAATCGTTTGTAGTGCCCACAATATCAGGAGAAGAACTCACCGCTATAGATACTTCGTGGACGATTGAGACGAAACCTTGGTCATACAATAGTGCCACGGACGTTCCATCGGAGCGTGCCGTGTGGGTGATGTTTCGCGGCAAACAAGATGAATTGGATGGCGCACCGCAAGAGGGTGCAAATTATGCACTGACCCATCATGGGCTCTCAGGAAGCGCGACCACCACAATTAGTGAAGCATTTGGGCTTCCTGCGCTTGGAGATGCCAGCACACCTTCCGGAACTTATACCATTGCCATTGCACAGATACCGGAATCGAAATTTGTCGTCACTAACGTCATTGAGGTTGGTGAGGATGGGAGTCAATTGGTAGATGGGTATGACGCTCCGTATACGGACCAGGATTTTATCAATTGGTTTGCAGGCACCGATACGAACGGCACTCAACCGGATGAGATGCGAACACTCGAATTCGAATATATCGCCGGCGCGGCGCACATTCCGTGTACTCAAGACTGTTTCTCGAACGTTCTTTTCTTGCCGGGTGTCCAAGCAAGCCGCCTATACAGGCCACGTGGGGCAAGCTGCATCGTCAATTGCGAGGATCAACTATGGGAGCCGGATGCCGACAGCGACGTGCAGGATCTTTTCCTGAATCCCGACGGTACGAGCGTACGCGACAATATCTATACCCGCGATATCTTGGATGCACATTTCTCTTTTGTGAATGGTGATGTATACAAGACTTTTTCCGAATTTATGAAGGACGAAGTCGAGGCGGGTGTCATCAACGATTGGCAGGATATTCCCTACGACTGGCGACTTTCCCTCGACGACATTCTGGAGAGCGGAGCGCAAAACGGTGACAATATTTCGTATCTCACCGCTACCGACACGCCGTACATCATTCAGGAGCTGAAACGCCTCGCGGGAACATCAAAGAGCGGAAAGGTGACGATTATCGGGCATTCCAACGGCGGTCTTCTCGCCAAGGCGTTGATGGAGAAACTGAGGGAGACGGGAGAAGAGACATTGGTCGACAAAATGATATTCGTCGGCGTACCACAGACGGGGACGCCGAAGGCCATCGCAGTATTGTTGCACGGATATGGACAGGCCCTACTGCAAGGCCTCATTACGAAAACATCAACAGCACGGATGCTAGCCGAAAATTTGCCCGCCGCGTACACCCTCCTTCCGTCAGAAAGATATTTTGCCGACGTCGCGATACCCCCTGTGGAATTTTTTAATGATGCAACAACGGGCGGAGCGTTCAACGCCGCGTACGGCAGTACGCTCAATTCGTATCAATCACTGCGTTCGTTCCTCCTGGGGCTTGAGGGTCGCGATAAACCGGCGACAGACGATACGGATGCACCAAACGTACTTAATTACGATCTCTTGAACCAAGCGGCAATACTCCATGCGGAATTGGACGACTGGGAGCCGCCAGATGGGGTGGAACTGTATGAAATTGCCGGGGTGGGGATTGCGACGCCGGCAACTATCAAGTACGTTGATAGCTGCACATTTTGTCTCTTTGGTGATCCGCATTTGGCCTATGAACCTAAGCTGATCGTGGAGGGCGATGGAACCGTAATAGAAGCAAGTGCGCATGCAGGCACCGGAGAGAAATACTACTTCAATATTCTTAAATATAACCTCACTCATACAGAGGTTGCGCACGCGACAATCATGGGCGCGTCCGACATCACTTCGTTCCTCGGAAAGATAATTTCTGAGAATACAGACTCGCTTCCGAGCACCATCACCACGACAGCTCCGAGCTTTGCAGGCGAGAAGCATCTCATTTACCGCGTCCACTCACCGGTCTCTCTCGACATCTACGATGCGGACGGCAATCACACAGGCATCGCTACAACGACTTTATCCAACGGGACGGTAGTGAGTTACGTCGAGAACAACGTTGAAGGTACGTACTATGACCAGTTCGGGGAAGTGCAATATATTTTCTCCGACGGTTCGACGTCGGTCAATATCGTTCTCGACGGACAGGGGTCGGGCACCGCCACCTTTGATATAGAGGAATTGACGGGCAATACAAGCGTAGCGTCGACGACGTTTGTAAATATTCCCGTCCAGCCGCAAACGATTATCAGCATGAACATGTCGGCCGGAGGCAGTATTTCCGGTGCCTCGAATCTGGCAATTGACGAGGATGGTGATGGGGAAACGGATGTCGAGCTTCCTGCGGGCGGTATCGCGATGTATGAAGACTCTACAGCCGACGAGGAGGAGGACGTGCCGGAGACGCCAGCGCCAGAAGTTCAATCCGGACGCGGAGGTGGGGGCGGAGGAGGAAACGGCCCGATTGTCGCCATCATAGCTACGGCGACTTCAACTTCTACGAGTACGCCTGAAACAATAATAATCGCGACGGCAACGTCGTCAGCGGACATTGCGACTACTTCTCCACAGGAAGTAAGGCCGGTGGTCATTGTAGCCAAAAAGGTAATTGCGATTCCTACCAAGAAAGTTGTTGCTGTACAACAGGCTAGTCCCGCCACGAACAATGCTAGACTTGTCGCAGGTGCGGCCGCTAGTTTCAGCGCAGGTACCGAGTTTTCAACATCGACTCCACCGACGAAGGAAAAATGGTGGTTACGCATATATCGCACAGCCAAAAACATATTTCGCAAGATTATAGGATTATGATTGCCTTTATCAAACAAAACGCTTGGAAAATTCTCCCATTAGGGATGGCGATTCTTCTTTGGACGATAGGGTACGTATTCAGATTCTATGAACCACTCGCAACCAGCACATGCGATTCCTTTTATGGCGAATATTGTATGAGTGCAGTTGGCACCCCTCTTCTGGCGCTTAGCCAGTGGCTCGTAGCTTCTGCGGTGGTTATTCTCTTTGCCCGCTTTGATGAGACCGTACAGCGGTGGAGTATTTTCGCAGGCATATACCTTCTTGCGACAGCCGTCGTCCTCGCATTTTCTCCCGTGTCTTCGGGAGGATTCGGGTTTCAGGAACGACTGGTTGTTGCCCAGTTTTTGGGACTCATTTTTCTCATCATAACCATCCTTTGGGTGACAATACATACTGTCGTTCTCCGGAGGCGAAAAGTGATTCAATAGTGGGGCGGACTTTTCTCGCCGCCCAGTAGAGCGCGAAGAGATGGTAAGTATTATCCCGCCGCGAGCTTCAACCGCGGCTTTGTTGTTTTTATTAAAAGGTAAACATCACTAGTATGGAAAACGAAAAAACATTCGTGCGGTTTCTCATTGCTCGCAAAGGTCTTCAGCCGGTTACGGTCAGCGGATATGCAGGTGCTATGAAGCGAATTACACGGGAGATTGGGCAATATCCGAGTGAAGAAAGCGCGGAGCAGTTCGTCGAGAAAATATACACATCCGGGTACTCATATCACCACAAGCTCAATACCGTGCTTGCGCTCGAACAGTATCTCGCATTCATCGGACGTCCCACACGATACGGACGGCCGAAGAAGCCGCGGCCGATAGTGACCGACACGCTTACTGAACGCCCCCGTGCCGAGATTGCCTGCGCCTTGGGCCGAAGTCCCGTTAGGGTCCGCAGTCGCAAAAGATTGCCCTCAACGGGAAGACAACTTCGGCAGCGGGACGCCTCATCACTCAAAACGCAATCAGGATTATTCGCGGCAAGGGCATCAAAGACGGTGTTTCAGAGATAGCTCCCGAGTGTACGTCTGTGCTCCTTGCATACCTCGCGGCATTCCCCCGGGAGGCAAAAGATTTTCTCTTCACTACACTCGTGCACGGGAACCAGTTATGCACCGGAGATGTACGAAAAATGGTCTCGGTGATTACCGGCAGAACAGGCATTAAGAAGCGCGTGTATCCGCATCTCTTTCGGCATTCCATGACCGCCAACATGCTTCTTCGGGGAGCCGATCTCATATCGCTCCGTAGTCAATTGCGGCACACGCTTCTTGAAACGACACTCCACTATGCCAACTCCATTATCTTCGTCGAGTGAAACCGGTACCAGCGATTCGCTCCCGGATATCTATAAACCTGATGTTGTAGGAGTGGTGGTATCGGAAGTACTCGTCGCGGCCAGTGGCGGCACTAAAGACCAAATAGTACCTTGCCGAGAAACTTAAAAAAGTCGAGGACGGCCCTGAATATCCCGGTGCCGATGTTGCTGCTGCCCGCTGAAGCGACCATTGGCGATTGTTTAATATCTACCGTCGCCTCCTTGGTGAGCGCCTTGATTTGAGTAGGCGGCGGCGCTGTCGCGGCGTCCCGCTGCCGAGGTTGCTCGATGTTGAATGCGCTTCCCTCTGTCCCCGTTTGGGACTCGCCTTCAACAGGAACCACAACATCGGCAGCGGGACGCCCGACGTTGATGCTTTGCGTTGAGCCGTCCCCCGCCGAAGTTGCCGGGGCAATCGGTACCACGGCATTGACCATGCCGTAGCTTCCGACGGGGGCGCCGTTCGTCCCCGTGCCGATATTGCCTTCCTGTTGAGGCGGCTCCGGCGGCGGAGCCGCCTGTATCACCAACTCCGCCCTCGTAAACGACACCTCATAATTGGCACCGGCGCTCAGCGTGCCTTCCCCGATGGCGTATGCGCCAACGTCCTCTCCGACGGCGCGAGTGAGCAAGCCGCTAAAGATTGCCTCGGTGTCGCCACCTACAAGAGCGCTGTGCGCATAAGTCAGCGCGGGGTCCGGGTCACCAAAAATCTTACTCTTCGCATCGGCGGTTATGGAAAGTGGCGCAGGCAGGACCGTGAGACTGTCGCTCACGTAGGTGATGTCGTAGTTGTCGAGCCCTGTTCCAACGGCGTCGCTCGGCACGATGGAGTACGGCGAGCCGGCAACAGACGAGGACGTGGCAGCACCGGCGCTCGTCTTGGTAATGCCCGTGACCGTGTCAGGGCCGTACAAGGATGTCCCGCCGTCGAAAGAAAACGCGCCGTCGAATATCACCTCTTCGCCGTACTGCTTGGTGGTGCTGGCTACGGCAAGCCGGAGCGGCGCCTTTTGCGCCGCCGCGACTTCTACAACATCGGCAGCAGCGGCGTACTCCGCGTTGCCCGCTTGGCTGTAACTGACGGTGCAGTCGCCGGTACTACTCGCCATCGTAATGGTCGCGGAGTCCGAGCCGGTGCCCGAGCACGCGCCCGACGCGGCAATGGCGACCGGCAACCCGGAGTCCGCTGAGGCCGCCACGTCGAAAACCAACCCGTACGCGGCGCTTGCGGGCGAGGAAGTACCGACCGTGATGACCTGCGCCGCGAGGACCGTATAGTAGACAGTAATCGTCGCACCATCGACGCGGGCGTTATGCGCCGACACAGGGTCGGTGTTTTGCACAGCAAGGGCGAGTCCGAAACTAGCGCTGTTGACGTCGGCGGGCGAGAGGCTCACGCCCCACAGCGTCGAGGAATCGCCGTAGACGGCAGCCGCGAGCGTTGCCGGCCATGCGGCTGCTGTTGAGAGCGATGTTGAGGTGCCAAAAACTCCGACCAACTCGACGGCGGAGTCTTGGACGAACTCGTCCGAGCTCGAGGTGCTTCGGCGCGTCACCGAGACGGCAACGCCGGTTATCGTCGCATCGGCGGGAATGTCAAAATTGAATCCGGTGAGCACCAAGAGCTGACTCGCGCTCTCCAGCGGCATGGCGCTGGTGAGCTTGGCCTCGGCACCGTCGACTAAAATCGCGTCGGCAAGAGTCGAGGATGACCAGCCGGTGCCGGGGGGTCCCGCGCTCACGGCCGCAATCGGACTTTGCGTGGCAGAGAGGGCCGCCGCGCGCACACACTGAGGGATACCGCTGTACAATACGACAGCAAAAGCGAACACAAGGAACATCTTGCGCGAAAATCCGCGCATGCGAGCGTGCATAACATCCCACGATACGCCTCTTCATGAAGGGGTCAAGAAAGGCGGTGTGTATAGCGTCCCGCTACCGATGTTGCCGGTGATAAAGCAGTCCCAGAAGGGACTTCGGCCCAAGGCGACGGCAATGTCAGGCACGGGGACGCCTAATATTTGAGGTCGCCTTTCCCCTTGCCGGTTTTGTCGTCCTGATATTCGGTGCGGAAACGCTTCCACGACTTTTCGAGGTGGAACATCTTGGTGCGGACAATCACGTACCGGCCAATGACATCGTCGATGAGCCCCATGTCGAACTTCGAGCCGCAGAGCCCCTTGGCGTGTTCGAGATAAACGACCATTTTGTTGGAGGTGGACATCGCCTTCTCCAGATAACCGACCCCGAGCGCAAAGTCGGCAAAACGCAACGAGTGCGCCTCGGCGACGAAGAGCGGTACGGCCATCGCGCAGTCGGTCAGCCGCTCGACATACGGATATTTGTTTTTGGCGAGCTGCGGCGCGATGTCTTTGGATATAAGGACCGCGCACTCCAGCGGCTTTTGGTAGACGTCCAGATCTCTGAACGTCCTAACGGGCTTCCTGGGGGTAAAGGACTTTTTATAGTACGTCATAGAGTTCCGGTGCCGATATTATACGTCCCCGTGCCTGACATTGGCAGCCTGTTGAAGCGATGTCCCATTGGGACCCGCAGTATCACCGGCAATATCGGCAGCGGGACGCCCTGTAATTTCGACGGGGCCTCGCGGTACAATCGTCAACCTCGGCAGCGGGACGCGCGGCACCTCCGCTTTTGTTCCGTCTTTAAAGTGTACTATTCTTTTGCGCGGCTTTTTCGACTTGCTTTGCAATTTCTTCACTACATGCAGCGGGTAAAATTGATAGTAGTCTTTCTCGTCGAACCATGCACAGGTAAACTCAAAGAGCCGCAGGCCGGTGAGGCGCGAGAGCGCGAGCGCGTACCAGGTGAGCTGCTCGATGGGCCGCTCTTTCGAGGCGCCCGGCTTGTAGTCCAAAATATACACTTGGCCGTTGCGGATTTGTACGAGGTCGATGTGGCCCGTCAGCAGCCGCCCCCGTGCCGAAATTGTCTTCGCATTGGGCCGATTATCCTTGTCGCCTTTGAACCTCAAACCGCCCTCTTCCAGAACTTTGAATTTTAATACGCGCTCCATATGTTCAATATCCTCCCGCCGGATGTACACCGGCACCTCGGTCGCGACGGTCACGGAGTCGTTGGCGAGGAAAAACCGCTGCACGGCTTCGTGCCGCGCCTTGTTGTCGGGAGTGGCCTGCAAAACGAATGCCGCCAGGCGGTTGGCGTAGTTTGTTTTCGACTTCACAATCATGTCGGCGGTGTCGAATTTGCTCCGCACGTCGCTCATGCGGCCGCCCTCTTGGAAATACTGATGCGGGGTTTCGGACGAGACGGCGTCGAGATACTCCTTGAGCCGCTTCAAATTGCGGTTGCCGAACTCTTCGAGCATCAAGCGGGTTTTTGCCCGATGGTAACGGAAGCGGTACAGCTGGCGGTGCGCCATCGAGACCACCTCGACCATGTCCTTGGGCTTGTACATTTTAGTCGCGTACGGGCGCAGGCGCTCGAAGCGGCAGAGCATTTTGTATTCTTCGACCCACGCGGAGAGAGTCGCCGGCTCGGGATTAACGCCGAATTTTTTATGTAGAATCGCGCACGATTCCTCAAACGTGCAGCCGAGATTGTAGTAGCTCATGCCCTCGATGACGACGTTGAGCGGAAAGTGCTTGCCCTTCACATCCTGCGCGGTAAAGGTCTTGCCGCAGTCGGGATTTTTGCACAGATAGAGCTGGACGATTTGGTGGACGTTTTTGCGGGTGCCTCTTTTGACAAAATTCTTGGATTCGCAGTAGGGGCAACTTTCTGCAGCGCGACTTGTCCCAATGCCGGTATTGCCGGCCGTTTGTTCGGCGTTTCCCTCTGTCCCCGTTGGGGACTCGCCCTCAACGGGAACTGCAACATCGGCAGCGGGTCGGGCAATTTCGGCAACGGAACGCAGCAGTTTTCCCCAGAGGCTCATAATTTCATTTGACTTTCATTCTGACTCATATATTATGATTCTTATCGAACCTCGGGAGCCGGCTTGTCCGGCTCCTTGAATTTTAAGTCCTTTCGATGATTGTCCGCAGCTTCGGCAGGGCGACATACTTGGCGCGCACAATCAACTCTTTTGAGATATGGCCCCGTGTCGAGACAACAACGACATGTTTGTTTTTCTGTTTTAGAACGTCGAGCAAATATGCAAAATCGGAGTCCCCGGAAAATAACACGCATGTCTTATATTGATTGAGTTGGATATATGCGTCGAGTGCAAGCTCGACATCAAGACTGCCTTTCGAAGTGAATCTGCCGCCGGACTGTTTGATAAACTTTACCTCCTTTGCGGTTACCGCATATCCGAACGATTCCAATTTCTTGAGAAACGCACGCTGTTTTTCGTTTTTCTCTATTATGCCGGTGTAGTAATAAAGTCCGGCCAAAGACAATTCTCGCCGGAGGTATTCTGCCAGCCGCTGATAGTCGATGCGCCAGCCAAGCGTTTGCTCTGCATAAAAAACATTCGCCGCATCGATGAATACCGCCGTCTTGCCTTTTGCAAAGTTTCCTATCATATCTTCATGAAAGGATTATCTCATATCTCGGCGCCCCCGTGCCGGTGTTGCCATCGCCTTGGGGCGAAGTCCCATCAGGGACCGCATTATCACCGGCAATTTCGGCACTGCGACTGAACAGTTTTCCCCAGAGACTCATAGGTTCGTGCGCGATTCGGTATCAATGGTACCATGACAGCAGGATGATTTGTGCCCTGAGCAGAGAGTATTGGATAGCCCCGCTGCGCCAACTTCGGCGGATTCGGCGATTCCAAGCGCAGCGCAAAAGTAAAGGTTGGTGACCTGCTGCGCCTCTCTGCTCGGTGTATGAGCGTGTTGGGAAATGCTAACTTGCTTTAATGATATATCGAGTGATCGCCGACGTCCAGAAAGCCAACCTCATCCTTTTTCTTGTTCAGAAATTCAAACAAAATCCGGTTTCTATTGTCGACCGAGAAACTCCATTGATTTTTAAGCTTGCCGTGGAGCCGGTGCGTATCCAGACGCGGATCGAACGGTTCGCGCTCAAACAGTATGATTCGTTCCCGAGCACGCCTTTGGAGCTGCGGGTCGAGCCGACGAAACACGCGCAGAAATCGGGGACGGTAATAGATTCTCACAGGTCGCGGGGATTCAATCTCGGCAGCTTGCCGGCCTTATAGAGGCGCTTCGCTTCACGACTCCAACGAAGGATGTTCTTCTCCGTGACGGGTTCCTCGCCCGAAGCCTGCGCTCGCAGGGCATCGAACTCTTTTTTTGAAATGACGACGAGCTCATCTCTGCCAGTCAGCTTTTTAGGTATTGTTACGGTGGTCATACGGAGCAGTATACTAATGCATTTATGAAAAATCAATGGCACACAAAGGCCATATCTCGGCGGCCCCGTGCCGATATTGCAATCGCGTTGAGCCGATTCCGTTTGGGACTCATATCACGACCTCCCCCGACCCAAAACACATGAGTTTAGTGGATTTCCGGTCTCCACCCCGCTATCCGTGATATGAAATTGACGGGATTTTTCATGGATTTTTACGGGGTGGTCGTGGTCGCCGCGGAAACGACGGTCGTCGAGGTGGCGGTCATGACGACGACGAGTTCGGGGACAATCACAAGAGACGATTGGGACGTGCTTGAACTCGCAACCTCGGCAGCGGGAAGCCCGGTGCCGATGTTGCTGTCGCCTTGGGCCGAGGTCCCACTTGGGTTCGCTTCAGTCTCGCCAACATCGGCACTGGGAAGCTCGGCCACGGCTCCGATGACCACCGTGCGGGTGCTCGTGGCGGTACCTGCGTCATTCGTGGCGACGTAGTCTACCGTGTGCGTGCTCGACGTTGCCGTGTCTATCTGCACCTCGCTCACCGCGATGCCATCAACGAAGTAGCGGATGCCGAGATTCGTATCGGCCGTGGTCGGGCCGGTGATGCTCGCGCCAAGATCGGCGTATACGACACCGACGGCGAGCATCGCCGGATTGTTGCCGTTGATTTGGATTATCGGAGTACTGCTTGCCGTGAGCGTAGTCGAACCGGCAGAAGCCGTCTGGGCCCCATTTTGAGCCGCCAGGAGGGCTTTTAGCTGGTCTTCGTTCACACAGGTCTCCCCGATGCAAATCTGGTCCTTGGCGTGGAAGGCGCGGGCAAACACATCGCCTATCCCGTTGCCCGCATCTGCAAGCCATTTTTTGACCTGTGCGAGCATGTTGGAGAGGAAGCGGCTCGCGAGCGAGTCCGGGGCAGGTTGCCCGGCAAGCTCGTCGGCGAGCGAGGCCACGGAGAGGCCCGCCAGGGTGCCATGCGTGATGAAGAACTGAATCGTCCCTGTGCCGAGGTTGCCTGCGCGTTGAGCCGCCTCCTGTGTCTCCGTCCAATTCTCCAACGCATACCCGATGGACTGCTCGCCGTCCGCCGCCTTCTTCGCCACCCCCGGCACCGACGAGAGCGCGAGGTGGTCGCCGATGAGGATATTCCCGCCCTCAAGATTGACCTTGACCGGAATGCGGCCCGAGAGCCCGACGGCGACCTGCCGCTCCTCGGCAAACTGCGCGCCGTTGAATCCTCCGAGGAGGACGGCCGGGTTGCCGGATATGACGCCGAGCACTCGTCCCCCTGCCGAAGTTGCCTTTTTTACAAACACCCCCTGCTCCGTATCGAGCGCGACAATGTCGGCAGGGCCGACTTCCGTATCGCGGGTCGGATAATTCTCGGCAACGTCGTACACCGTCATCGCGGTGTTGGAGGAATACACCGTGCCCTCGGTGTTGTTGTCGGTATTGCAGTTGGCATCCGACCCGACGCAGAGCCCGCCGCCGGTTATTTGTGTGCGAGCCTCGGGAACTGTCGTCCCGATGCCGAC